>SKEL01000037.1_pt1 | contig 143198 bp, 120 predicted proteins | sample 4826741 | NCBI WGS metagenome assembly SKEL01 (sample SAMN11008810, study PRJNA524170) | human gut metagenome | biome: Human fecal sample; material: Feces; isolation source: fecal sample from pouch patient p33 | host: Homo sapiens | place: Israel: Tel-Aviv | collected 2016-03-22
CGGTTTTATATTGTCTGTGAAGAGGTGCCATTAGGGACACCAGAAAGTCCGCTCATTGTCTGCGGCTTGTCGGACACACTCCGTGAGTGTCCAAACATGGCCAAGACACGGAACGGGATGCCAGCCACGGCATGGAAGAAATACACGAATTTTGCTTCAAAGAATTTGCCGCCGTCTGTTTATTCTGGAACTTTTTTGTTCTCTGGTCTTCTTATAATATTACTTATCAAAGCAAAGCACGGTATGCTTATTGCGGCAGTTCCTTTTTATTCATTTATCACCGGCGAAATGACCGGCTTTCCGTCGCGATCCAGAAGCGGCGTCATTCCTCCCGCATATCCGCTTGCGTGAAACACATAATTCACACCGGTTTCCTTGTCCACCCAGATTTCCATGGTCGTCATCGTTCCCTGTGAATAAACCTTTTCAAATCTCTGATCCTTTGCCATTTTTCTTCCTCCTTAAATTGGTTGTGTATGACTCTCTGATTTCTATCATACACATCTGTTATATTTTTACAACTTTTTCCTTGCGGGTGATGCGGAATGTTGTCTCTACCATCGTAATCATCAGGACAACAAACCCCAGCAAATAGACCGGCAGGATGGAAAAAGATACCGCATTGCCGAGGAGTCCGAACAGCGGCGGAATAAACGTCGAACCGACATAAGCGCTTGCCATCTGGATTCCAATAATCGCTCCCGAATTTTCCGCCCCGAAATTATATGGTGTGGAATGGATAATGCACGGGTAAATAGGCGCACACCCCAGACCTATCACAAGAAAAGCTGCAAACGCGACCGTATAGGACTTCACCGGAAGGCACAAGATAAAAATCCCGCAGACAAGAATCCCGGTTCCCAGCAAAATCATTTTACGGTCGCCAAGCCGATCGGTAATGATTCCGCTGATGAATCTTCCGGCAGTAATCCCTATATAGAACAGCGCGGCAAAACCGGCCGCACGATCTGCAGCAATCCCTTTTACCTCAACAAAATAGGTACTTGCCCACTGCATAGTCGTAGCTTCTGCAGCACAGTAAGCGAAAAATCCAAGCAAAAGAAACGGAACCCCCTTGATCTTAAGCGCACCGGTTAGACCTACACTTTTTCCGTCCTCCCGGGATGTACTCTGGTTCACATTCCATACCGGCAGAGTAACAAGCAGAAGCAGTGCAATGCCAAGCTGTATCAGCCCAACCATGCGATAACCGCTGTTCCATGTCCTGTTTGCCAATGCATAGCTCATAATGAACGGACTGACGATGGTACCGACGCCCCAGAAGCAATGCAGCCAGCTCATATGCTTCGCTTTATAATGAAGCGCGATATAGTCGTTAAGTGCTGCGTCAATGGCTCCCGCTCCCAACCCGTAAGGAACAGCAAAAACAATCAGCATCCAGAACCGGCTGGAAAAGGAAAAGCCGAACAGCGCAATGACCGTAAGAAAAACACTGGCAACGGTTACGATTCTCGTGCCGAATTTTCTGGTCAGCTTATCAGAAAGAAGACTCGAGATAATTGTTCCGCCAGAGATAACCATAGATACGATGCCCATATAGGACACCGGCACGCCGAGTTCGGTATGCATCACCGGCCAGCCGGATCCCAGAAGTGAATCCGGTAAGCCCAGGCTGATAAAAGCGATATAAATTAAGCTTAGCAAAAATATGTACATATTCTAATTACCCTCTCATAATATTGACAAAATATGATCCGGCTGGGAAGCAATATACTCTTTCACAATTGTGTTACAATATGTTTTCACAATCTCACTATCGTAATCATGTGCGAGTTCATTTCTTACTTTGAGCATGTCCATCCATTCATCATCCGAAATCAAGTTTGCCTTAAATGCTTCACGCAGAACATCCCTTGGAGAACCTGTAACGAATCCTGTTATTGCATAATACTGTATCAATATGTCCTTCATTACCTTCCACGATAAATCAAAAGTAATACTAAATTTTGCACTGGTTCCGCTTAATACAAAGGAATCCGTAAGATCTCTTTCCCTGGCCTCCGCCAAAGCATCCAGCGAATTGCAAAATGATTGAAACCGTCTGTCAAATTTCGCGTCCATATTGTTTTATATCCTCCATCAATAAATCATTCCTACAGGTATCCATATTTAATAAATCAACACTGTACAAGGTCGGCAGTTCTTCGACTTTTTCAAGCAGCTCATCAAAATCAGCCCCGCCGGACACCGCAATATCTATGTCACTGCGTTCCCCGGCTGTCCCTTTTGCCCGCGATCCATATAAAATCACTTTTTTCGCACCATGCTCTCTGCAAAGATCCGCAACCCGGCTTATCACTTCATCTGCTTTCATATATCTCCCCCCTCTTTCAGCTGCGTCTCTTACTCTATCCGCGCCTGTTGCCATTTTCGTCAAACGTGCGCTTCAACGCTTTTTCCACAAGAATAACAGAACCAATCAGAACCAAAACCTGAACCGCTTCGATGACAAGCGTTACTGTCCCTACTACATCTTCACCCGATTTTGCAAACGGGATTTGAGCGAGAACCGTCGGCACCAGCAATATGATGCCTGATTTGATCCATAACTTTCCGCAACAGTCATGCGCAAATGCCCAGGTATCCTTATTCTTTTCGGACATGGCAGTTCTATAGCCGATCAGCCCGTTTATCTCTTTTGGAGGATTTTTGTACATGCAGTAACCCGCTATCACCATAATAGAAGGCATCAATAGATTACATAAAAACATCGCTATAAAAAATCCCATATTTTCCTCCTGTCTCCCGGATTACAGTATCTTTTCCATCCCGATCTTCTGCGGCATCAGCCCGCACTTCTCGTAGAACTTCCGCGCATTTTCATTACATGCCCAGACATTGAGGGTCACATTGTAACAGCCGGACGCCTTCGCATAATCCAGCACATACCGGTACAACTGCTGCCCGATATGCTGTCCTCTGCAGTTCTCATCCACACACAGATCGTCAATATAGAGGCTCTTGATGTCCGTTAAGATATTGTCATTGATGTGCTGCTGGAAAACGCAGAATGCGTAGCCTAAGATATTGCCCGCTCCGTCATCCGCAACAAAAACCGGGCGCGTCGTATCCTCTAAAATTTCCTTTAATTCGTCATCGTTGTATTTTCTGGCATTTGCCCGGAATAAATCCGGCCGTCCGTTATGATGAACCGTTAATACCTGTGACAGGAGCCGGTCAAGCCCCGGTATGTCCTGTGTGCCTGCATATCTGATCTGCATATGTGCTCCTTTTCTGTTTGCCGCTTGTATATCATTTTATTGTGCTATTACAAGCATTATATCATATGCGTCTTTGCTTCGGCAAAAGTCCGGAAAACCTCTGGTTTCCCAGACCCGCGGGCGCGTTCACATGGAACATATCCGTCCGACACATGCAAGCATGCACGTCCGTCTTTATTCCATGCTCACTTTTGCCTTCGCGAACATTATATCATATTTTTTTCATATCCACTCTTTACATTTCTGTTATCCTTCCGCAACTATCCCATTTATATCTTCACGCAAAGATGTTGACTTATCAACATCTTTGCGCTATAATCCGAAATATTGATTTATCAACATCTCACAAAGGAGCGCCCATGGATCATCGTTTTGAAACCTTTTCACTCTCCATCCTGGAGTTGAACCGGTATTTACAGAAAATCAAAGAGCTGGAGATGAAACAGTTCGGGCTGAAGGCCAGTCACACCATGTGTCTCTATTATCTGGGACAGCACCCGGAGGGGCTGACCGCAACGCAGCTCACAGAACTCTGCAAGGAAGACAAAGCTGCCGTCTCCCGCTGTCTCTCACAGCTTAGCGACCGGCAGCTCGTCGTCTGCGAGCAGCCGGCAGATCACAAGCGGTCCTACCGCTCGCGCTACATGCTTACCGTTCAGGGGCGCTCCGTTGTAAGCGGCATCCAGACACGCATCAAAGAAGCGCTCTCCTACGGCGGGCGCGGGCTGACGGAGGAAAGGCGCCGGGATTTCTATGGCACTCTTGCAATCATCAGTGAAAACCTGTCTGACTATCTGACCGAACAGGGTCAGCAAAAATAAAAATATATGGAGAATCTTATGGAAAAAATCAGAATTATCACAGACTCAGCATCCGATCTCTCTGCTTCTACCAGAGAAGACCTCACTATTCTACCGCTTGCGATACGCTTCGGCGATACGGAATACCTCGACGGCGTCACAATCAGCCATCATGAATTCTACGAAAAGCTGATTGAGAGCGACACTCTGCCCACGACCAGTCTGGTATCCCCCGCCGCTTTTGAAGAGACATATGCCAGGTCGGTGGCGGACGGGGAGACCGTCATTGCAATCACGATCTCTAGCCGTCTCTCCGGCACTTACCAGAGTGCCACGATCGCGGCAGAAGATTTTGCAGGAAAAGTTTTTGTCATCGACAGCTATAACGCCACCATCGGCGAGGGCATTCTGGTCAAGTATGCGCTTCTGTTAAAAGATCAGGGATTATCAGCCAAAGAAATTGTCGGAATCTTAGAAGCCTCCAAGGAGCAGATCCACACACTCGGCGTCCTGGATACACTGGAATATCTGAAAAAAGGCGGCCGCATTTCCGCCGCCACCGCATTTCTCGGCAGCGCCATGGCGATCAAACCGGTCGTCGCCGTATCAGAAGGCGAGATCGTCATGCTCGGCAAGGCACGCGGCTCCAAAAACGGGAATAATTTTCTCATAAAGGAAATAGAAAAGGCAGACGGAATCGATTTTACCCGGCCCTTCTGCCTCGGCTACACCGGACTCAGCGATGAGATGCTACAAAAATATATCAAAGACAGCGAAGCGCTCTGGAGCGGACACACGGACCAGCTCCCGGTCTGCTCTCTCGGCGCGACGATCGGAACGCATGTAGGTCCCGGTGCCATCGCCGTCGCATTTTTCTCACCGCAGTCTTAATGCTGCCCGTTCTGCCAGCTCACCTGACCTTCCTCGATCATCGGATAGCAGGTGAGCGTTGTTCCGTCGAGATCTTCCGCGTGCATGTCCACGCCCATGATCCGGTGATTGTCATAGGTTGTGTAATAGTAGATTCCCCTGGTCGCATTGCAGCAGGACGTATAGATCGTAATCTCGTATTTTCCTTCCGCCACTTCACAGCAGCCTCTCTGCTGATCCACCGATCCTAAAATATGGAAAAACTGGCTGACGCTCTCCGCCTCCGAATCGCCGGAAACCGCATTCATCCTCGTGAATGCCACGCGCGCAAAACGGGACGCGGAAGAGAGATCTCCCGGAAGTCCCAGCGCACCCATTCCGCGGCTGTAAGTGCTAAGCGGAACATCTTTTGCAAAAGAATTCTCCGGCTGCTTCGGGGAAAGCCCGATATAGTTGTTGAGCATAAACATCTGCTGTGCAAACGGCGGATTGTTCGTGAGAACGCCCACCGGATTCTCGTAGATATGCAGACCATCCGCCACCGCTTCCACCGTAATCGCCTCGTTTTCGTCTGCGATGATCCAGTGCAGCTGGGACGCCGGGAACTGCTCGGCGAACGGCGTTCCGACCAGATTCATTTTTGCAAGAAGCGCCCGCACCTCATCCATCGTCGCGCACTGGCGGAGCACCCACGGAATGAACTCAAATGAAGCCACATTCTCTTTTCCCTCCGTCACCTCTGCGTAGACGGCATTTCCGACGAAGTTCAGTCCTGCCATGCCAATTCCCTTCTCGTTGATAGCATCATAATACAGCGGATAGTCCCCCGCCACATGCGCCATGCCGATGATGGCATAATGCTCTTTTGCCTGTCCCATATGCCGGAAGTTAAATTCATAATTCCGCGGTGTGATGACGATCTCCTCACCGTAGGAAAATTCATAATCCAGTGTTCTTCCAAAATAAAAATCCTTCGTCCGATAGGTTGCTGCTGTACACATAATCGCTTCTCCCTCTCTAAAATAGAAATTGTGATATACCGCCTTTTTGTCATAAGAGACAGCATATCACAAAACAGATGTAACATCAATGCATAGTGTGCACCGAAACATTTCTTTTCAAACATACCGCCGACCGTTTTCGCATGTCAGCGGATATGATATTTTTCACCGGATATCTTTTACTGAATTCCCGTCGTTGATGCTGACCGGAAAACGGTAGGAATAATTCTTGTTCTGCCAGTCCGGATCATCCATCATGCGCAGCAGATTTTTCCCGGTAATCCTGCCTAGATTGTACTTCGGGTGAACCACCGACAGCACCTTGACCCTCGCATCCTGCTGCAGCTCCTCATCGTCAAAGGACACCAGCGATACATCTTCCGGCACGTGCAGTCCACGTTCCTCAAGAAACTCCATGTAATAGCCGGCGACCTCATCGTTGTATACAATCATCGCCGTGCAGTCTTTCGTGCGGCGATACATCCGGAGAAGTCCCTTTTTGCTGAGTTTCTCCTCCATATCCTTCGTGGAGTACCAGCGGATCCAGTCGTCGTCAAACTTTACCCCGTAATCCGACAGACATTCCACAAACCCTTTATAGCGCTCGATTCCCTGCATATCATCATACTTGAAAATTCCCGCGATCCTGCGGTGTCCGTTCTGAATCAGAATTTCGGTCAGCTTGTAGGCGGCGCGGGCGTCCGACATCTCCACACTGTCAAAACGCTGATTGGAATAATGATTGTGAATAAACAGCGTCGGAATGTTCCTCTTCCGGATCTCCTCGTAGAGACGGATATTCGGATTCGGGAAAAAGGAGCGTGTTCCTTCAATAATAAATCCTGCCACATTGCCGTTGAGCAGACCTTCCAGATAAATCGCCTCATCGTTCAGCCGGTTCTTTGTGACGGCTACATCGATGTCATATCCGGCTTCCTTCATAACAGAATCGATTCCATCATAAACGCGGGGGAACAGATAGTCAGAAAAATAGCTTAAAATCAAGCCGATGCGCGGTCTCTCTCCGTTTCTCAAGTTGCCTTCATACGATACATATGTGCCGCTCCCCTTGACTCTCTTGATCAGACCCTCTGCTTCAAGCTGATTTAGCGCAGTGCGCACCGTCTGTCTGGAATACCCGAACTTTTTCTGCAGAATGTTCTCCGACGGAAATTTGTCCTCATTCTGAATCACTCCGCTCGTGATTAAAGTTCTGCCCCAGTTGTACAATTTCTCATATTTTAACAGACTCTGCTCACCGATTTTTTTTGACATTTCTGTTCCCCCGCTTCCTGCTGCAACTCTGCTGTCCGATTGTCTCTCCAAGCCCCTGCGGTGTTACTTGATTACCTGCAATGACTGGCGATCCGCGAATACTGCCACGAATATCAGGAATACGACACCCTGAATCAACTGCATCATCTGTGTCGTGAATCCCATCATGGTCAGTCCGCTGCTGAGCACGATGTAGAGCAGTGACCCTACGATGATATTCTCAAACCGGACTTTTGCTCCGCCGGAGATCGGCATACCGCCGAGTACCAGTGCAATGAGGATCTGTGTCTCCAACTGGTTACCGCCGGAAGATGTTACCGATCCGACTTTGATGACGTTGATAAATGCCGCAAATCCGGTGATCGCTCCTGCCAGAACGTAGATCAAAAACTTCATGCGGTCGGTGCGGATACCCGAAAACATTGCCGCTTTTTCTCCTGCTCCGATTGCCTTTAAATAGGTTCCGAACTTCGTGAAGCGGAATGCGATGAATCCGATTACCACCACAATAATCGTGAGCGTCATTTTAAGCGCTGTGCTGTCGTAGTTAATGAGCTTTGCGGAACCTGCCACGGGTGCATTGGTGGTCAGATATTTGATAAATCCACGGAATAAGAACATGGTACAGATCGTAACGATAAACGACTTGATCTTGCGGTATACATAAAAGTAACCGTTCAATGCTCCGATCGCCGCGCCTGCCGCGATTCCTCCCACGATTGCTAACGGAATGCTGATCTTGGAAAGCATACACACAACGATGGATGCAATTCCCAAAATCGATCCCTGTGAAAAATCGAGACCGCCCATTGTCATAATAAAGAAAACGCCTGTTGCCGCTATCATCGTCACATATACCTGGGAAAGTACCAGTGACAGATTTCCAACCATTCTGAAATTCGTCAGTACATTGAACAGAAGGAAGATCACGACCAGTCCCACCACCGGCAGAAGTGAACGAATCAACGACATCTTGGATAATTTTTTGAGCTGCTGCTCTTTTTGTTCTGTGTTCGTCTTTGCTTGATTCTCCATGACTGCCTCCTTATACCATCATCGTAATCAGACTGTTCTCATTAAGATCCTGATTACGCTCCAGTTCGCCGTTGATCTTGCCATCTTTCATAATAATGATACGGTCGCACATACCGATCAGCTCCATCAGCTCCTCCGAGATCATGATGATGGATTTGCCCTCTTTTCTCATCTGGTTCATGAGCTGGTAGATGTCCTGCTTTACCTTGATATCAATGCCTCGCGTCGGGCTGTCTAAGACGATGATGTCCGAATCCTTACCGATCCAGCGCGCCAGTACCACCTTCTGCTTGTTACCGCCGGAGAGATCCGACACGAACTGATCCGTATTGACCATCTTTACCGACATCTGCTTGGCATATTTGTTTGCAAATTTCTTTTTTTTCTTATCGCTGATGAAATGTGCCTTGTTCGACAGTTCATCCAGGGACGGCAGGCAGATATTGTCGCCGATGCTCTGGTTCATGACCACGGACTCGTTGTCACGATCCTTGGACGTGTAAGCAATGCTGTGCTTGATTGCTGTCGGAATATCGTTGATCTGTGTTCCGTCCGCCAGCGTCACCGTGCCCTCTCTGTCGTAGGATGCGCCGAAAATCGCTTTTCCGACCTCGTGCATTCCGGATTCGGACAATCCGCCGAAACCAAGCATCTCACCTTTGTGAAGATCAAAGCTGATATCGCTGATGATGCCCGGCACCGTCACGTTTTTCACGGAAAGCACAACCTCATCCGAGACTTTCTCTCCGTAATCGGCACGATAGTAATCACCGGTCACCTCACGTCCAACCATCAGACGCTTGAGATCATCCTCGGTCACATCCGCACTCTTTACGGTATCAATGTAGATGCCGTCGCGCAGGATCGTGATGGTATCGGATTTCTCCAGAACCTCCGGCAGGTCATGTGAAATGAAAATTACGGAGTTTCCGCTGTTGCGGATACGGTCCATGTGCTTGTAGAGTTCATCGCGTCCCTCCTGGGACAATGCGGTCGTCGTCTCGTCCACGACAACGATCTTCGGATCGAAGTATGTCGCTTTTACGATCTCTACCAGCTTGCGGTCCTCGAAATTATAATTATCGATGATGTCGGATGCCTTGATCCGGTCAAATCCGTATTTCTTAAGTAATTCCGTTGCCTTGCGGTTCATGGCTTTGGTATTTTTGATTCCGAAATGTACGAACTGTTCCTCGTGTCCCAGGAAAATATTTTCCGCGACCGTAAGTCCGGACAAGGTTCCCAGCTCCTGTACGATAATGGAAACGCCCTCATTGTTCGCTTCCACCTGATTCTTTGGATGAATCTCTTTTCCGTCGAGGATAAAGGTTCCGCTTCCGATGCTGTAAATACCGGTCAGCATGTTTGTCAGCGTTGATTTTCCGGAACCGTTCTCCCCGATCAGCGCGTGAACCTCTCCCTTGTTGACATTAAAGGAAACATTCTGTACTGCCTTCGTAATACCGAAGGACTTGCAAAGATTTTTTACCTGTAATCTGACTTCACTCATTGCATTCTCCTCCTCGATTACTTGACAATTTCACCTTTTGTGACTTTGGTGGTCACGGTGATGATGATAAGCAGTGCCAGACCTGTGATGACGTCCTGAATCGCGGTCGGGGCGCCAAGTGCGATGAATCCGAAGAAAATGATGTTGATGACGAACTCACCGATCACAATCGCCTGCAGCGGCATACCGTATTTCTTGAACGCCAGTCCGAAGAAGCATCCCATCGTCGGTACGAAGTTACGACTCATGGACGCCATACCGGTTACCGCCACCATGGAGGAACCGTAGCTGATGGTTAAGATCGCCATAACTCCCAAGAACGCGCCGCTTAACACAAATGCAAGCACCTTGTATTTATTGACATTGATACCCATGTTCTTGGCAACGAACTCGTTGCTTCCGATTGCATAGGTGTAAGTTCCGATTTTCGTATAATTCAAAAAGATATATGCTACAATGCACGCAACAATCGCCAGGATAATATCCCACGGCATCTGACCGAATGCGCGCAGATTTGACGGAAGCGTCTGCTCCACGCCGCCTGCGATATAGTTCGCAAGTGACTCATAAATCAATGCGAGACCCGTTGTAACAATCATCGACGGAATTCTCAATTTTACATAAAACAGACCGTTTAACAGACCGACGATCGTGCCGGTGAGCACACAGCCCAAGATCAGTCCGAGGTACCCCATGTTAAACCGGGTGGCAAACACGCATCCCACGATTGCAGAAAGCATGATGTTGGCACCAATGGAGAAGTCGAACATTCCCATAACCATGACGAAATAGAATCCGACCGCACCCACAGTTGCAATCAGGCTGGCCTGAAAGTAGTTGAGCATATTGGCCGGCGAGCCAAAATTATGCGGTGTCAGTATTTTAAAGATTACCCAGGAAACCACAACCAGCGACAGAAGAATCAGATAGCCCTTTGCGCTTCCCGACAGCTTTTTTGAACCCATATTATCTACCTCTTTTTCTTACTCGAATCAACGGATGTCACGCTGTGTGAGCCATCCTTTCATACAAAAGGCCGGTATCGCCACGCGACACCGACCTTTTGAAGTAACGCTCAGTCTTTGGAACTAATTCCCTGCACGTGATGCTGCATCTTCAATAGAAATATTCTTTGCTGCTTCTTTCAGAGCGCTTAAGTCAAGATTGGACATCTCAACAAGCTCATCGGATGTGTACGGAAGCTGGTCTACGAAATACTTCTCATATGCCTGATAGTCTTCTGCAGAGGATACATACAGGTACGGGAAGGAAACGTCCTCGAAGTTGCCTGCAAATCCTGTGTAGTTGCCCTTTATTGCGTTGTAAACCATCATGAATGCAATTAACGGATCACAGTAATGTCCGCCAGACTCACCAGCCATGGAGCCGTTCTCCAGTCTGTCTCCAAGATCCGGAAGGAAATCTGTAGATACGATATCGATATCCTGGGTCTTGCCTGCACGCTCTACTGCTGCGATTGCACCCTGAAGAGGGTCACCGCCGCCGCCTGCCGGGATGAGTGCATCCAGGTTCGGATCTGCTGCCATAAGAGCCTCTGCTGCCTTGGAACCACCTTCGGAAGTTGTACCTGCGTACTGCGGCTCAGAAAGCTGTGCCGGATCATCCGGATGTGCCTCGTTCCACTTGTCAACGCCTGCTTTGTAGCCTTCCCATCTTCCAAGCCAGGTTGCATCTCCCTGCTCCCAGCCGATCAGACCGATGTCACGGTCACCCTTATCAAGAAGGATGTTTACAAGAGCTTCACCGTTTGCCGGCTCATCCTCATGTACTGCTCCGATGTAATAAGCAGAATCTTTTGCTGCCTGATAAATGTCTGCGCTGTTCGTCTCGCTGATAATACGGAAGAACTGTGCCAGATATACGCCGTTGTCGTTACATGTCTTAATTGCGGATGTCATCTCTGTATCGGATGAGTTACAGATGATAATACCCTGGCATCCTGCTGCTACCAGCTGCTCCACAGATGCTGTAACCTTCTCGGATACGTGACCCTGATCCACGTACTGAACCTCCACCCCAAGAGCATCAGCCGCTGCATCAAGAATCAACTTACACTGGGAACCGAGAACATCGGTGGATGACCAGATGGAAACTCCGATCTTAATCTTGGAGTTGTCTGTCACTGCCGGTGTTGCCGCTGCCTCCGTACCGGATGAAGACGCTGCCGAGTCAGAACTGCTCGCCGTCTCGGAACCCGATCCACAGGCCGCCATACCCACAACCATGGTCGCTGCCAGCGCGGCAGCTGTCACCTTCTTGAAAATTGTTTTCAATTTCATGCTTTTTCCTCCCTATACATTTTATTTGGGTTGTGTAAAAACCTTTTGTGATTTTATTATAGATACTCCCTGCTTTTTCCTCAAGAAAATACAACCAAGTTTTTTCTAAAAGTTGTATGGTTTTGTGTGTGTTTTGTCATACTTTTTTGCAATTATTTTGTATCTATTGTGCGTTTTACCATATATCGCGCCATATTTCCACTGTTTTATCCGGCGGTTTTGTACCTTATTTCCACTTTCGCCACAATGTTTGTCTACTTTCTATTACAGTTACAATACAACTTTCGTCTGTATGGCACTTGTACTTTTTGAGTACCAAAAAAGGACAACACCGGATTTTTTGCTCCGATGATGTCCTTTTTCTTATGCCTTGACTGCCCAGCGCATTTTGGTGGAACGCGCCCTTCCGTTTGCAGCGCACTCCTGCGCCGACGGACGGATGACGTCCTTCGCATAGTCGCTGTAAATCCCACTCTTATATCCCTCTTTGAGCGCCTGCTTCACAAGCTTGTCCTCTCCCGAGTGGAAGGTGAGAATTGCCACGCGCCCGCCCGGTCTTAATGCTCCCGGAAGCTTTTCCATGAATTCATACAGCACCTCAAACTCCTGGTTCACATCGATGCGCAGCGCCTGGAATGTACGCTGGCAGGTCTTTTTGATTGTGTCCTTTTTCTCCTTCTCCGGCAGAAAATCCAGCGTATCCTCGATCACCCTGCGCAGCTTTGTCGTCGTGTCGATGTGGCTGCCCCTGCGGATCTCGTCCGTGATCGCTTTTGCCAGCTCCTCACAGTACGGCTCGTCGGAGTTCTCATAGAGCATCCCGGCAAGTTCCTCCCGCGTGATCGTATCCAGCCGCTCCGCCGCGCTGATCCCCGTCTCCTGATTGAGCCTGAGATCCAGCGGTCCATCCACCTTAAACGAGAAGCCGCGCTTCGGATTGTCGATCTGCATGGACGACACGCCAAGATCCGCCAGAATAAAGTCGAAGCCGCCGACCTCTTTTGCGATCTCATCGATCGTGCAGAAATTCTGAAGGCGCACCGTCAAAAGATCCTCCCCGAATCCCAGATCCTCCAGACGCTTTTTCGTCTTGGCGGACTCCTCCGGGTCCACATCGGTCGCCCAGATATGTCCCTGTCCTTTCAGACATTCCAGCATGGCACGCGTGTGCCCGCCGTAGCCGAGCGTCGCATCAAATCCCTGCTCTCCGGGCTCAATCTGCAAAAAGTCCAGAATTTCTTTTACCATAATCGAGATATGCATTCCCGCCGGCGTATTTCCCTTCCGGATCACATGCTCGATCGTATCCTGATATTTCTCCGGCTGCAGTTCCTTATATTTTTCCTCAAACTTCTTCGGGTATTTTCCCTTGTAACGCACCCGCCGCTTGTGCGGTGTCTGTGTCTCCTGTTCCATCCTTCTCTCCTACTCCCAGTCTTTTACCAGTTCTGTATTGTACTCCGACTGAATATTTTCGACGGCTTCTCCCGCCGCCCTCCGGTAAAAATAGATCCTGTCGTCATCGCTGTCATTTTTCCAGAATTGATATCCATAGATGTAGCTTTCAAAAATCTCCTCAAAGCTTCCATATTCCTTCTGCAGTCTCTGCGCAATCGGCAGACACTGGTCGAGGCACTCCTCGAGGCTGATGTAGCCGCACTGATAGCACAGTCCCGTGATGCGCATAATACGGACATAATCCCAGGCATCCACACCGCGCGTGTCCAGATGTCCATACGCATCATAGCATACCCATGTCCGGCACTGCTCATCCTCCGGGATCTCACTGATGCTTATAATATCGACATAGCCATCCTCATCCATCGACAGATACCCTTTTTTCAGGTAAGTTTCAAACGCATGACGGTAAGACGCTCTGGTTCCTTTTTTCAGCATCTGGCTGATCGTGCGGGTCGCCGTTGCCCGGCTCGTAATGCCCCACCAGTCAGACAGATATTCCTTCACCTGCTCCTGATCCCAGTCTTCTCTAGAATGACCGCCCAGTTCGCCATATTCTCCGTTCTCAAACGGTACATAGATCGCGTAAGCATCTATGATCCAGCGCACAGTCGGGTCGTCCTTCACGTCCTCAAACGTCAGATCCGACTCCGCCTTTTGGGAATCATAAGAGATCAGCAGACTGTCGGCATCCTGGTTGTAAGCCACATAGTGGTTTCCTGCATACACAAACATGAGCGCGATCACAACCACTGCCGCCACAGTACCCGCAATCAGATTCCGAAGCTTCATCTGGATATCCGGCGCTCCGTCTTTTTCTGAAAATGCATATGGAAGATGCGCACCATCAAACCAGATATCTGCTTTTCCGCCAACCATATCCTGCACATTTCCCACATTTGCCTGCCGTACCGGATACATGGCACGCGCCTCGCACTTTCGCCCCAGTTCATCCATGAACTCATACAGATAATATTTGGTCGCGCCATTTTTCCCGGTTGTTATGACGCGGGCAATTCTGGCGTGATAACGCTTTGCCTGCGCTTTTGCTTTCTTCAGATAGCGGTACTGCATCACCTTGCTCAAAAGGGCGAGCAATGTCATATAAAGCCCCGCCTCTCCCATCAGAAGCATCGTGCGTGCAGTGTCATGGGACGTGTTAAACCGGTACGCAATCGCGTACAAAAATATGATTCCCCCCAGTGCAAGTGCCGCAAGTGGGATTGCCTGCAGGCGGCTGTAACGCCGGTACGCCTCCGACAGGTGCCACTCCGCCACCCAGACCCGCTCTTCCGGTTCTTCCATCTCCACCGAACCGGCAATGTCTTCTCCTGCGTATGCTGCGTCCCCGGCATATGCCGCGTCTTCTGCATATGCCGTCCGTCCCCGGGTCTGGTCTGCGGTGCGCTGCGCGGCACCCGCATATGCCCCGTTCCTATTTCCCGGCGCATTGATGATCCGCGTCATGAGAAAATAGCGGAGCGTTTTATCCGCCTTCCGCTGTATCAGCCAGATTCTAAGCCCAAGTATCGCGGCAATCACGGTAAGTATCAGCACCAGCTGCAGATCGTCCTGCGGATTTAACGAGGTTAAGCTGTAGCGGAGTCCCGCAAAAATAATCCCCAACAGCGGAAGCAACAGTAGCAGAAGCACAATCTGTGTCACATTGGGCGCACTCTTTGCATCCACTGTATCTTCCTTCACTTCCACGCGGTACGTCTTGCGCGCTCTTCCTTCCTCCCTGCTTTTGAGCCGGATCAGATAACGGTCCGCCGCTTCCGTCTGTACCGTCTGCACCCATTTCCATCCGGGGCTGTCCGGCATATTTACATTCTCATTGTACTGCAGATTTCTGCAGACTGACTTTTTGTCGCTGTGACATAATCCAACCGCCATGTTTCTCTCCTTATCAGAACATTCCCGTTTTTCCGGAAAATATCCTGTTTCTTTCATATGTGCCATCCCGAGATGACCCAGATAAAATTGTAATCGATTGCCGCACATTTTACAACCGTTGGTATTTGCAAAATATGCTTCCCGACGTTATAATACAGCTGTTGTATCCAGAAACATTTACAGAACAGGGCACACATCAGCCCCGGAACGGAGAATCCCATGATAAAACTGATTGCCACCGATGTCGACGGGACACTGGTAAAAGATGGAACGATGCAGATCGATCCCGAATACATGACTGTCATTAAGGAACTTGTCCAGAAAGGAATCATTTTTGCCGTCTGCTCCGGCAGACAGTTCATCAGTGAGCGGAAGCTGTTTGCACCGATCAAAAATCAGCTGCTCTACATCACGGACGGCGGCACAGTCGTGCGCACCCCGCAGGAGATTCTGATGGTTCACACGATGCCGCGCGACATCTGGAGCGGCATGTGCCGCATGGTGCAGGAGCAGATGCCGCACTGCGACTGTTTTGTCGCCACACCGGACTACTGTCTCGCCGAGGACGCCGGAAGCCGCATGTTCCACTGGCTGCGCGATTCCTACGGCTACGATATCCGGGAGGCTGAGCGCCTTTCTGACATTCCGGAGCAGGACATCATCAAGTTCACCGTCTACCACAAATCTGCCTGTGAGGAAATGTGTGCGCCGCTCTTCACCCCGGCATGGAAGGACAAGGCACAGCTTGCCGCCGCCGGCAAAGAGTGGATGGACTGCAATCCGCCCGGTGCAAACAAGGGAACCGCGATCGAGTTCGTGCAGAAGCATTTCGGCATTTCACCGGAAGAGACCTGCACGTTCGGGGATAACCTGAACGACATCGAGATGCTGCAGAACGCCGGCAGGAGTTACGCCGTCGCCAACGCCAGGGCGGAAGTCATCGCCGCGGCAAAAGATACCTGTGCGCCCTACTGGGAGAATGGAGTCCTCCAGATCTTAAAAACATTTTTATAACGAAAAAGAATCGTGTCCATCCAGCGGCAGTGCCCCGGCGTACACGGTTCTTTTTCTTTTGTCGTTATGACGGCTTGTGCATATTGCAGGAAATCGCGGCAGCGCATTCTGTCGCAAAATTCCGCAGTTCTATCGGACGCGTCAACGGCATCTGCGATGATTCCTGTCTTTTTGAGGTTCGACAGTGCACCACGGATGTTCGCGGGCAATCGGACATTTTCGACGGCTTTTGTGTCTCGCTTGGCAGACCGATGAGTAAAACCGGACCGCGCAAACGACTGTCTGAGGTGTCTGCCGCCGTGTTTTAAATGCGGGCAGACACCGAGTTTCGGATTGCGCGGTCTGATCGGGACTTTGTGAAGCGGTCTGCCTAGCGAGACTAGAAAGCCGACGCTTTGTCCGTTGCCTGCGGACACCCGCGGCGCGCAGTCGAACGCCAAAAGAGACAGCAAACCGGATGCCGCTGACGCATCCGAAGAACTTCTGAAATTTTGCTCCAAAGAATTGCACTGCCGCTATTTCCCGCAATACTGCCATGCCGTCCGCCCTTCCCAACACACAAAAAAAGAACTGTGTACGCCGCACATCTGCCGCGGGACGTGACACAGTTCTTTTTCGTTATATTAAATGTTTAACAGATCGCTGAATACCTTCAGGGCACCGTCGGTCTCATGTGCAAGCACGCGCTTTGCCAGAACCTTTCCGAGCTGTACGCCTTCCTGATCGAAGCTGTTCACATTCCACAGGAAGCCCTGGAACATAATCTTGTTCTCAAAGTGTGCCAGAAGTGCTCCGAGAGACTGCGGGTTCACCTGCTCACCAATGATGATGCTGGATGGACGTCCACCCTCGAAATTCTTGTTGCGGTTCTCGTCGGATTTGCCGCATGCGAATGCCACGATCTGAGCTGCGACATTTGCGCAAAGCTTCTGCTGGCTTGTGCTGTCCTGGATCACAACATCTGTGCCGATCTGGCTGTTCTTAAAGCCGACAAACTGAAGCGGTACGATGTCTGTGCCCTGATGCAGCAGCTGGTAGAACGAATGCTGTCCGTTCGTGCCAGGCTCGCCGAAGATCACCGGTCCTGTCGGGTAGTCTACCGGCTCCCCGAAACGGTTCACCGACTTGCCGTTGGACTCCATATCAAGCTGCTGTAAATGTGCCGGGAAGCGGCTGAGTGCCTGTGAGTACGGAAGCACTGCCGTTGCCGGATAGCCCAGTACGTTGCGCTCGTAAACGCCAATCAGTGCATCGAGCATCTCCGGATTCTTCAATACGTCTTTGTTTGCGGAAAGCTGATCCTCTGCAGCAGCTCCCTCGAGGAACTGTGCGAACACATCCGGTCCGAATGCCAGGGATAATACGGCGCCGCCAACTGCGGAAGTGGAGGAGAAACGTCCTCCGATATAATCATCCATAAAGAATGCTGCAAGGTAATCATCACTCTTCGCTAACGGGGATGTCTCGCTCGTTACAGCGATCATATGCTTGGACGGATCCAGTCCCGCTTTCTTTAATGCATCTTTTACGAAAGACTCGTTCGTCAGAGTCTCCAGTGTTGTACCGGACTTGGATACCAGTACGAAAATGGAATGTGCCACATCGGTGGAATTCAGCACTGCTGCAGCATCATCCGGGTCTACGTTGCTGATGAACTTTGCCTCCATCTTGAACTTGCCGTTTTTCTTCGCCCAGTTCTCAAGTGCCAGATACATCGCACGCGGACCGAGGTCACTACCACCGATACCGATCTGAACAACTGTTGTGAACTTTTCTCCTGCCGCATTGGTGATCTCGCCGGAATGTACCTTGTTGGCAAAATCAGCGATTCTCTCCTGCTGCTCTACATAGAAGTTGCGCTTATCCACACCGTCTGCCGTCACAGCATCACCGAGCTGTCCTCGTGTCATGTGATGAAGCACCAGACGCTTCTCACCGGTGTTGATCACCTCACCATTGTAAAGTGCTTCAAACTTCTCCGCAAGCTGTGCTTCCTCAGCCAGCTTTACAAGTGCTGCGAGCACCTTGTCATCGACCTGCTTGGCTGCGTAGTTGTAAGAAAATCCGCCAGCCATCGGCACACTGTAATTCTTCACACGGTCAGCACCGTTCTCTCCGGACATTGCCTCGACAAGATTCACGCGTTCCACTTTGGAAAGCTCCTGAAAAGAAGCAAGGGTATCCAAGTTGTTCCAGGTAACCATAATAGATTCCTCCTATCTATTCTTGCATATATTCTTATTTTATTGATCGTAGTGATTATACTATTAAATGATCTCAAGTTCAAGTAAAACGGCGGAGAGTCAACCGCTCTCCGCCGTATAATGATTTATTTTGCGGCAGCCGGATTCAGTTTCTTCGTGCGGATATCCTCCTGCAACATGGCGAGGAAGTCTTCCATGGATACCGTCGTAGACTGCTGCTCTCCGTGAAGTCTGTAGCTTACCGTCCGGTCTGCCACTTCGTTCTTGCCGAGAACCAGAAGATACGGAACTTTTTCCATCTGTGCCTCTCTGATCCGATAGCCCAGCTTCTCGTTTCTCTCATCGATCTCCACACGGATTCCGTTATCCTCAAGGTATTTGTATACCTCGTGAGAGTATGCATTTAACTCCTCATCCTCATTCTTGACCGGAAGGATCTTTGCCTGTACCGGTGCGAGCCAGAGCGGCAGGTTGCCTTTCGTCTCCTCCAGAATGTAAGCCATGAAACGATCCAGGGAACCAAGGATTGCTCTGTGAAGAACGACCGGTGTCTTCTTCGTTCCGTCACTGTCAATGTAGGTCAGGTTGAACTTCGCCGGCAGGCAGAAATCCAGCTGGCAGGTGGAAAGCGTGTATTCGTTGCCGATTGCCGGTTTTACGTTGACATCCAGCTTCGGGCCGTAGAATGCCGCCTCGCCGATCTCCTCTGTATACTCGATGCCGATATCGTTTAATACCTTTCGGAGTGCATTCTCCGCCATATCCCACATAGCGTCATCGTCGTGATATTTTACCTTGTCCGCCGGGTCTCTTAAGGACAGTACACAGCGGTAATCGGTGATATTGAAGTCTTTGTAGGTGTCAAAAATCAGAGCCACCACGCTGGCGAACTCAGACTCGATCTGCTCCGGTGTTACGAACAGGTGCGCGTCGTTCTGGCAGAAATGTCTTCCTCTCTCAATACCCTTTAACGTACCGCTCGCCTCGAAACGGAAGTCGTGTGCGATCTCACCGATACGGATCGGCAGATCTTTGTAGGAGTGCATTCTGTTTGCATAGATCATCATGTGGTGCGGACAGTTCATCGGACGCAGAACGAAGGACTCTCCCTCCACCTCCATTGCCGGGAACATGTTCTCCTTATAGTGATCCCAGTGGCCGGAGGTCTTGTACAGACCAACCGTGCCGACACACGGCGTCATAACGTGCAGATAACCGAGCTTTCTCTCTTTTGCCTTGATATAATTCTCAAGCTCCTGCCATACGGTATAGCCCTTCGGAAGGAACATCGGCAGTCCGCGTCCTACCAGATCGTCGGACATAAACAGCTGCATCTCCTTGCCGATCTTTCTGTGATCGCGCTCCTTTGCCTCCTCCAAAAGCTTCAGATGTGCCTCCAGCTCCTCGGCTGTCGGGAAACATACACCGTAAATACGCTGCATCACGTGGTTGTTCGCATCGCCCTTCCAGTACACGCCGGAATATTTTACCAGCTTGAAATTCTTGCAGAGCTTTGTATTGTCCACGTGCGGTCCGCGGCAAAGATCTGTAAAATCGCCCTGGTCGTAGACGGAGATCGTTCCGTCCTCCAGATCGCTGATCAGATCCAGCTTGTACTCATCGTTCTTAAAAAGCTCTAATGCCTCTGCCTTTGAGATCTTACGTCTGTAGATCTTCTTGCCCTCTTTGCAGATCTTCTTCATCTCTTTTTCGATCGCCGCGATCACATCATCGTTGACTGCGTTATCGCCAAGATCGATATCATAATAAAATCCTTCCTTTACGACCGGGCCTACCCAGAACTTTGCTTCCGGGTATAAGTGCTTGACTGCCTGTGCCATTACATGCGCGCAGGAATGATTGAGTGTGTTCAGTCTCTCATCTGCTTTAAAATCTACCATTTTCTTCCTCCTTGTTCTGCGTCCGGGTGCTTTTTCCGGACGAAAAAAATCCCCCATACAGACCTGTGCCTGTATGAGGGACGAATATACTGTATCCGCGGTTCCACCCTGCTTATTCCCGTAAAACCATGCCTGACTGCCGGATCCTCTCGGATCACGCATCCCGCTGTCGGGAAATCACTCGTTTGATGATAACGGAATCACCGGACCGGATTAGGGTCGCTCAGAGGTGGTCTTCCCAGGGCTTTCTTCCAAGATGCTTCCACCGTATGCATCTCTCTCTGTAGGGTGCCGCACTGGTACTCTTCTCTTCTTCGCGCTGCTTTAGATTCTATTTCAAAAAATCAGAACTGTCAAGGTGTTTGCAGCGAATTTCCGAAAACAATCTGCTTTCCCCCCTGCAAAGTGGCTTACCGTCCGCTCATTGCAGCGCCGCCGCCCAGATCAGCCCGGTCAGCTCGTGCACCGGTTCCACCGTCAGCACATGCTGAATGTGAAATGGCTCCTGATTGTATTTTTCTCCTTTTCGCCGTGCCCCTCTAGCCTTCCACAATCTCGTACTGCATCAGCTCGTATTTCAATCTGCTTCCCTCCATGATCTCCGCCGGAAGCAGTGCCCGCGCCACAAGCTTCAGATCTTCTGACGGGATATCCGTTCTTCTTAAGTTCGCGTAATCTCCATCGATCGAGATCACTTCATAATACCATGTCTCCATTGTTCTCTCCTTTGTAACCTCTTTCTATTCCGCATCCCGCGCCGCTGTTAAAACCGCAGACCGCATTTCGGGCAGAATTCATAGTCCTCCGTCGTCGTAAAACCACAATTTCTGCACTGTTTTGTGGTATTCCAACCGTTACCGCGATTTCCCGGATGCACCGGACGCAAATGTTGTGGCAGAATCTCGACATCCCCGCCGCGCGCAATCCGTTTTCCAATCTCCGCGTCCAGCTCATAGAGCGCATTGCAACAGCTCGCCTGCACATAGTAGTGTCTGTTCCATTTTATGCAGGGGATAAAGAAAAGCGAAAGTACGGTGTATGTCATGAACACCTGATATCTGCCGTAAGCTCCGCAGGCGCCGCAGGTCATCATCTGGTGAAAATCAAAATCTTTTCTGCCGTCCGTAATTCCCATAATAAAAAACATGTGTCCTCACGCTCCGTTCTCTTGCCGTTTGTTATCTGTTATTATAGACATATCTATCGATTGTTACAACGATAATCTTGCAAAACCGTCCGGATGATATACCGCGCTCATTGCGCCTGGATTTCATGTGGGTTCCACCCGGGTTCCGCTTGGATTTCGTTCGGATTTCATGCAGATTCCACCTGGCTTCCGCTTGGATTTCGTTTGGATTTCGACAAATAGCGACATTTTTATTGACATCTTTTTTGCCCCGTCCTAAAATAGCCTTAATAAAAGGGAGTAGTTTTCATCTTCGGATGCGCCAGACGCTGCGCGCAGAAGCTGAAATAATAATCGTCATCACGCCGCAAGGCCGGTTATTATTGTAAGTAACGAGACTTTTATCACTCATTTTTGATGCGATAAAGGTCTTTTTTTATACCCATTTCTTTGTCGCAGGAAAGGAACACGTATGGAATATGTATTGTTACTCATCGGTTTTGTACTCTTAGTTAAGGGCGCGGATTTCTTTGTGGAGGGAAGTTCTTCGCTCGCCAAAATCTTAAAGGTGCCCAGCGTCATCATCGGTCTTACGATCGTTGCCATGGGAACCAGCGCTCCGGAGGCGTCCGTCAGCATCAACGCGGCGCTTGGCGGCAGCAACGATATTGCCATCAGCAATGTCGTCGGATCGAATATATTCAACGGTCTGGTTGTGGTCGGAATCTGCGCCTTTTTGTCCGGCTTTCAGACGAACGCGGAGATCTTAAAGCGGGACATGCCTGTCAATATTCTGGTCACGCTGATTCTGTGCCTCATGTTTCTCGACGGAACGCTCGGCCGCGTCGAAGGTTTTCTTCTTCTGGCAGGAATGGTTCTCTACATCACATGCATGATCCGTTCCGCCCTGCGCAACCGTGAGGAAGGCGAGGTCTGTAAGGTATTACCGCTTCCGAAAAGTATCCTCTTTATGGGTGGCGGACTTGCCGCTGTCATCTTCGGTGGCGATCTGGTCGTCGACAACGCCTGCATCATCGCCGCAAACTTCGGTGTCAGCCAGAATTTTATCGGATTGACCATCATCGCCATCGGCACTTCCCTGCCGGAACTCGTCACCTCGATTGTGGCAACCAGAAAAGGGGACAGCGGTCTGGCGCTCGGCAATGCGGTCGGATCAAATCTCTTCAATATCCTGTTTATCCTCGGCATGTCCGCTGCCATCTCGCCGCTTCATGTGCTCGGCGAATCAGTGATCGACTGCGTCCTGCTGCTCTGCAGCGGTATCCTGCTGTTTGTTTTCGCGAGAACCAAACGTTCCATGAGCCGTGCGGAGGGCGCCGTCTGCGTGTTATTATACGTCGCCTACACGGCATATCTCTTTGTAAGATAACCTCTTACACAAAGGAACTGCCGCAATAAGCATATCGCTCTTTGCTTTGATAAGTAATATTATAAGAAATAGATATTTAAAAGTTCCAGATAAACATGCGGCGGCAAATCTGACCGCAAAATCCGGTATTTCTAACCATGCCGCTGCTGGCATCTGCGATGATCCGTGTCTTTCCAAGTTTGGAGCACTCCACGGACTGTGTCCGCAAGCCAGCAGACAATTTTAGGACTTTTGTGTGTGTCCCTTTATGGCACCTCTGAACAAAACATAACCGCGCGAAGCCGATGTTTGAGTTGCCATCTGCCATATTTTTAATAGCAGATGGCAACGAGTTTCGGTTCGCGCGGTTTTATATTGTCTGTGAAGAGGTGCCATTAGGGACACCAGAAAGTCCGCTCATTGTCTGCGGCTTGTCGGACACACTCCGTGAGTGTCCAAACGTGGCCAAGATACGGAATGGGATGCCAGCCACGGCATGGAAGAAATACGTGAATTTTGCTTCAAAGATTTGCCGCCGTCTGTTTATTCTGGAACTTTTTTGTTCTCTGGTATTTCTGTAATATTACTTATCACCCCAAAGAGGCCTACGCGTATTGCGGCAATTTCCTTTAACAATAGGTATCAAGCATCAGACCGGAATACACCGAAGAGTGATAAGCCGCCGCAAAATTGTGCCCCGGATTCTTGTAGGCAATCAGAACTTTGCTGACATAGCTGATCGGGTCGATGGAAGCCTGGGTGGCTTTGCGTTGAAGACCGTTTTTGAAATTGTTCAGGGTACGAAAACTTTCGCGTGCGTCCGGTGCGGAAACGGCGTCGGTCAACAGGTTCTTGTCAATCTGGATCGATCCGTCCTGCTGCAGATTCAGCCCGATGGATTCCAACTCGTTGAAATAGGACTTTGCAACGCTCTCCATATCGTGGAGAAGCTTGCCGGACTCCTGACTGCCGTGGTAATTGTGACCGAGCTGGATCATGTTGTTGTAGACGTTGACCAGCGACTGCACATTGTCTGCGACCGCATCCGTATCCGCTTTGAAGCCGATCGTTGCGGATTCCCCGTCGGCACTGGGGGCTTTCAGCGTCAGTTCAAAAGCGTTGTTGACAGTAAATGTGTTGGACAGCGACGAATGTTCGGTACCGTTTAACAAAAAGAGCGAATTGACCGGCATTTCCGTGACGTCGTTGATGCCGAGCGTGCGCATGGCGCGTATGGAACCACTGTCCGGCGCCGGCATAATCTCAAACAGGTACTGCTCGCTATCGCCGAGACCAGTCTGCTGCGACGTGATGGAAAGCGCATTCTGTCCGCGGTCGTTGGAGACCAGTGTGGCGTTTAAGCCGATATTGGCATTATTGATCAGCCGCATGATCTTGCGCTGCACGGTCTCGTTGGTGTCCCTGCCGCTGATCGTGTACTGGAATTCATAAGAGCTTAAGTTGGTGTTCAGGTCGAAGCTGTAATTGCCTGGCACAAAGTCACTTGCGCCCGGGGCAAGATACACGCCGCGGTTGACCTGCGGTGTGGCGAGACGTTCTACCGTTATATCGAACTGCTTGGAGTTGTCCGCGTCCATGTTCGAGCCGATGTACTGCACACTCACAGCGTCCTCATCAGAAGACTGCGCGATTTTCCGGGAAAAAGCGTGTTCCGCATTGTCGTCCGGAGCATTGTTTGAAAGCGCCGCGATAAAATTCTCGATCGAGCGGGCCTGCTCCTTGATGTCGATGGCAAAACGGCCGGTATCCCTGGTAAAATTGATTTTGTAAAGGGGGGAATCTTTATTAACTTTGACAATATTATTGTATACGGCGCGCAGCTGGCTTTTTTTGTGCGTGTCGTAGCGAGACATGCCGGAACCGGCATAAGTGCTCAGGTAATACTGATAGGCACTGTCGATGACTGCCATTGGAATCCCTCCTTTCTTCCATGAAATCATATGCTTTCGCATATGCAGGGATATAAATCCGTTTATATTGCTTCCTGCTTATATATAATGAAACTGTATTTTTAAATGCACAATAGATATACTTCTAATAATTTTTATCGGTAAATAGATATAAAATATTTACAGTAAAAATAAAAATTACGCCATAGATTTGTAAAATCAGAAAAAAGACTTGCGGCACACTATATGTAGTGCTAAAATAAATTCGTTGCACGAGTTAAAAAAAGTGGTTGACGCTCCATATTGATTGTGATATATTAGACTAGCGATGGAAGTAGGTCTTTTTTTTATGCCTTTTTTTAGGACTCCTTTCCTGAGGGGACCCTAAGCCCGGTCGCAGGGAACAAAAGACATAAGAAAAGCACAAAGAATTTTAATGGAGGTGGAAGTTGTGCGCACGAAAATAACATTGGCATGTACTGAGTGTAAGAATCGTAATTACAACACGACAAAGGACAAGAAAGCTCATCCGGACAGAATGGAAACCAAGAAGTATTGTAGATTCTGCAAGACTCATACATTACACAAGGAAACCAAATAGGCTTTTGGGCAAAGGAGTGAGAAAATGGGAGAAACCGAGAACAAAGCTGCTCAGAAAGAGAGCTTTTTTAGCGGCCTGTCGGCTGAATTCAAAAAGATCATTTGGCCGGACAACAAATCACTTGCAAGACAGACAGCAGCCGTTGTTGCTGTTTCCGTAGTAATGGGTCTTGTGATCGCGCTTCTGGATTTTGTGATTCAGTATGGCGTTGATTTCCTTGTTGGTTTAAGTTTTTAATGGAGGCATAGGTGATTTATGGCAGAGGCACACTGGTATGTAGTTCATACCTACTCAGGATATGAGAATAAGGTAAAAGCGAACATTGACAAGACAATTGAGAACCGGCATCTGGAAGACCAGATCTTAGAGGTCCGCGTACCGATGCAGGAGGTCGTTGAGCTGAAGAACGGCGCAAAGAAATCCGTATCAAAGAAGATGTTTCCGGGATACGTGCTTATCAATATGGTTATGAATGATGACACTTGGTACGTTGTCAGAAATACCCGTGGTGTTACCGGATTTGTTGGTCCGGGATCGAAGCCGGTACCGCTTACCGATATGGAAATGAGACCGCTTGGGATCAAGACAGAGAACATTGAGGTTGATTTTGCTGAGGGAGACACCGTAGTTGTCACCGGAGGAGTCTGGAAAGATACCATCGGCGTGATTCAGGCGATGAATCCTGGCAAGCAGAGCGTGACCATCAATGTTGAGCTTTTCGGCCGCGAAACGCCGGTAGAAATAAGTTTCGCAGATGTAAAGCTTGCAAATTAAGCGAGCAATCCTAATCAGGAAAGAATGAATTAAGGAGGCAATTCCAATGGCAAAGAAAGTAGAAGGATATATCAAATTGCAGATTCCTGCTGGCAAGGCTACACCAGCTCCTCCAGTCGGACCTGCACTTGGACAGCACGGTGTGAACATTGTTGAGTTTACAAAGCAGTTCAACGCCAGAACAGCGGATCAGGGCGATTTAATCATCCCTGTAGTAATCACTGTATACGCAGACAGAAGCTTCAGCTTCGTTACAAAGACTCCGCCTGCTCCGGTACTGATCAAGAAGGCTTGCAACATCAAGTCCGGTTCTTCCACACCGAACAAGGATAAGGTTGCAACTCTCTCCAAGGCAAAATTACAGGAGATCGCAGAGTTAAAGATGCCAGACTTAAACGCAGCATCCTTAGAGGCAGCTATGAGCATGATCGCAGGAACTGCAAGAAGTATGGGCGTTAACGTAGAGCAGTAAGACACGAGAGTGTAATGCATCAGAGAGCACCGGCGGTGTTCTTATGGAACGATATAGTGGGAGGGTCCTCTCCCGATACTACCACCAGGAGGTTTATATTCATGAAAAGAGGAAAGAAATATCAGGACGCTGTAAAGTCTTTTGACAAGGCGAATCAGTACGATGTTGCTGAGGCAATCAGCTTAGTAAAAAAGAACGCTACAGCGAAGTTTGATGAGACAATCGAGCTTCATATCAAGACCGGTTGTGATGGACGTCATGCAGAGCAGCAGATCCGTGGCGCAGTTGTACTGCCGCACGGAACAGGTAAGACTGTAAAAGTTTTAGTATTCGCAAAGGGCGTAAAGTTAGATGAGGCACAGGCAGCAGGCGCTGACTACGTTGGAGGCGAGGAGTTAGTTCCGAAGATCCAGAACGAGGGTTGGTTAGACTTTGATGTGATCGTTGCTACACCTGACATGATGGGCGTTGTTGGACGTCTCGGTCGTGTACTTGGACCGAAGGGCTTAATGCCAAACCCGAAGGCTGGAACTGTTACAATGGATGTTACCAAGGCTATCAACGACATCAAAGCTGGTAAGATTGAGTACAGATTGGACAAGACCAACATTATCCACATGCCAGTAGGAAAAGCTTCTTTCACTGAGGAGCAGTTAAGCGACAACTTCCAGACCCTTATGGGTGCTATCAACAAGGCGAAACCGTCCAGCTTAAAAGGTCAGTATGTAAAGAGCGCAACTCTTACATCTACCATGGGACCTGGCGTTAAGTTAAACGTAACCAAGATCACAAACTAGTTTGTGTTGTTGGCGAAAAGTGTTGACAGCCGCAATATACAGTGTTATAATGCAGAAGCGTTGTAACGCGGTGCGTCCGTATGGATGCAGTCGTCTCACATGAGACGGATGCCACAGCAGTGGCGGATCCACGTATGTGGATTGCATATAATGGCCGAAGACAGCAGGTGCCGCAAGGCGTAATCGTAGAGCCTGCCGAGGGACTTTCATGAGCAATCATTGAGAATGAGATTCTGATCCCTCTCTGTCTAGGCAGAGAGGGATTTTTATATCCTTTCGGATTTGTTATATGCGTAAAATCTAAAAAGGAGGTGCACGATTCGTGGCAAAGGTAGAATTAAAACAGCCTATCGTACAGGAAATTTCTGAAAACATCAAAGATGCGCAGTCTGTTGTAGTCGTTGATTACCGTGGACTTACCGTTGCAGAGGATACTCAGTTACGTAAAGCATTAAGAGAAGCTGGTGTTACTTATAAAGTATATAAGAACACATTAGTAAGCCGTGCCGTAGAGGGAACACAGTTCGAGAGCTTAAGAGACGTTCTTGAGGGACCGAATGCATTCGCAATTTCTACGACAGACGCAACAGCTCCGGCAAGAGTATTAGCAGATTTCGCTAAGAAAGCTCCGGCTCTTGAAGTAAAAGCTGGCGTAGTTGAGGGTAACTTCTATGACGAGGCAGGCATGAAGGCAATCTCTTCGATTCCGTCAAGAGAAGTTCTTCTTTCCAAGTTACTTGGAAGCTTACAGTCTCCGATTACCAATCTTGCCCGCGTTCTTAATCAGATCGCAGAAAAGGGCGGTGCAGCTGACGCGGCAGTAGAGGTTGCTCCGGCAGAGGAAGCTCCTGCAACAGAAGCAGCAGAGACTCCGGCAGAATAATCCGGATCGAATGTAGTGAAAAAAGCCGCAGGGATCTGCAGGCAGAAAACGTATCATCGTGATACAATCTCAATATTAAATGGAGGAAAATAATCATGGCAAAGATGACAACAGCAGAATTTATTGATGCTATCAAAGAGTTAAGCGTATTAGAGTTAAACGACTTAGTAAAGGCTTGTGAGGAAGAGTTCGGCGTATCTGCAGCAGCAGGCGTTGTAGTTGCAGCAGCAGGTGCTGGTGACGGCGCAGCAGCAGAAGAGAAGACTGAGTTCGACGTTGAGTTAACAGAGGTTGGCCCGAACAAGGTTAAGGTTATCAAGGTTGTTCGTGAGGCAACTGGCTTAGGCTTAAAGGAAGCTAAGGATCTCGTTGATGGAGCTCCTAAGGTTCTCAAAGAGGCTGCTGACAAGGCAACCGCTGACGACATCAAGGCTAAACTTGAGGCTGAGGGCGCAAAGGTTACTTTAAAATAATCGCGTAAGCTACGAGAAGCATATAAGCGGAAACGGAGCCATGGTGGAAATTTATTTCCTGCCATGGCTCCGTTTTTGCTTATGCGCGGCGACAGCCGCGTGCTGGCCGGCTCTGCCGGACAGAATGCTTCCCGCAGCATACGCGATTTGCGTATTTGCTCTGCTTATGCGCGGCGACAGCCGCGTGCTGGCCGGCTTTGCCGGACAGAATGCTTCTCACAGCATACGCGATTTGCTTATTTGCTCTGCTTCTATGCGGCGACGGCCGCGTGCTGGCCGGCTCTGCCGGACAGCGGGCTCCCGTAGCAGCTGTCGCCGGTACGGGAAAATAAATTCCCTACTTCCCAAAAGAAAATACTTGGTATATGATAGTACTAACAGACTTTATAGGAAAATAGTACTTTTCCAGAGGATGAAAGTACGGGAAAGAGGAGAAGATACCATGCCATGTTTGAGGATGTCGGTCAACCGCCTGCGGGAGGGCATGATCATAAGAGAGGATGTATTTTCAAAGACAGGGGCGGTGATTGTGCCGGACGGAGCGGTCGTCACGAAGGACGTCGTCGCGCTGCTGACCAGACATTTTGTGGACAGTGTGATGGTGGAATATCCGACGGGCAGGAAAGAACGCCCGGAACAGCAGGAACAGAGTGCGCCGGCGAAGGAACAGCATCTGAAAGAGTTCCAGGCAGAGTTCTCGGTTGCCGAACAGTCGATTTCGGAAGAACTGAAAGATATTGTATACCGGAGTAAGGATGTGAACATTTCCATGCTGCTGGAGCCGCTGAACGGACTGCTGAAAAAAGCAGATGATGATACAGATCTTGCGGACATGCTGCTTCATATGAAAAAACAGCAGTCAGGTCTGTACGCACATACCATTAACGTGGCGCTTTTTGGACAGCTTCTTGCACGGTGGAGCGGATGCGCCGAGGCGGAGATGGAGGAGGTCATGGCGGCGGGGCTGCTTCATGACATTGGATTTCTTGAACTCTGGAAGGACGGGCAGGAACAGACGGAATTTCTGCAAGAATACGAGACGGAACGATATGAGAAACATGTCGTGAGCGGATACAACCTTATTAAGAAGATGAACATAGACCAGCGGATTAAACAGGCGGTTCTGACGCACCACGAGCGCGTGAATGGAAGCGGGTTCCCACTGCAGGTAATGGGGGATAACATCAACTGGATTTCCAGAATTCTTGCGGTGGCAGATACTTACGATGCCCTTACGATGCGTCAGGGAGATAAAGCGGGCATCTCGGCATTTGAAGCGATCAAGAAGATGGAGGATGAGGGGTATAACCGTCTGGACGCCAACTATCTGATGACATTTCTGAAGCGGATTGCCGAGACGATGATCCAGCGCAACGTGATCCTGAATGATGGCAGGATGGGAAGAGTGGTCATGATTAACAAATATAAGCTGTCATGTCCGCTTGTGCAGGTGGGGGACACTTTTGTCGATCTCGCAAAACAAAGCCGGTATTACATTCAGGAGATACTTGAAGAGTAGCGGTATTGTGTGTTATAAAGAAAATAGAAAAGGCGGACAGGAAGAGCAGCGGAACTTGAGAACAGAAAGGAGGCTTTTATGAACGGTATTACTTCGATGCAGCGAAGCAGCACATCTTATGCAGATTACGGGAAATTTGCAAGCGGCAAAAAAGTGAACCGGGCGGCAGACGGTGCGGCGGAGCTTGCGATCATCCAGAAGCAGGAGACGCAGACCAGAAGCTATAAGGTCGGGGAGAACAACATTGGCGCGGCAAAAGATATGCTGAATGTGGCGGATGGCGCAATGAGCGGGATTACGGATTATCTTCAGAAGATCCGTGAACTTGGTGTTCGGGCGTCCAATACGGTGACGATCACAGATGCGGAGCGGACAAGTTTTCAGGCGCAGATCGAGCAGTATAAGCAGGGCATTTCAGATATTGCAAAACAGACAAGCTTTAACACGAAGCCGCTTCTGGATGGCACGTCGCAGAAGTACAATATCATGACGGATGCCACCGGCAACGGAATGAAGATTACGACTGCAGATGCCACATTACAGGCACTTGGGATTGCGGATTTTGATGTGACGAAAGATTTTGATCTGACGCAGGTGGATGATGCACTTGCCAGAGTGAGTGCAGGGCGCAGCGGTATGGGCGCACAGAGCAATGCACTGGAGTATGCATACCGCTACAGTACCAACACCAGGCTGAATGTAACGGCAGGAAAAAGCCGGCTCGAGGATCTGGATTACGGACAGGCGGTATCCGAACAGAAAAAGAAGCAGACCCTGCAGCAATATGCATTTTTTATGCAGAAAAAACAGATGGAACAGAGAACCCGCGCGGCGGCAAATTTTCTTGTCTCATAAGCGGTGGCGAACGGCGGAGCGAAGGCTTTAGAGCTTTCCTTCGTCGTTTTTTGCGTACTCACGGAGAAGAAATAAATATTTTAAAAAATCCTTGACGCGGCACTTGCTATTGTGCTATCATATACGTTGCACTATTGTGGTGCATTGGGCTTATTGCGCGCTTTTCGCGTTGTATGCCGCCGGATGTGCCTATACCGTATCTTGTGGTTACGGTGGATTGAGACAGTTGCTGCCACTTTTGGGGCAGCTTAGTGTAAATAAAAACGAGAGGTGAAACGTCAATGGAGAAAAACAGAATACGTCCAGTGAAAGCTGGAAAGGGCATACGTATGAGTTACTCGAGACAGAAAGAGGTATTGGAAATGCCGAATCTGATAGAAGTCCAGAAAGACTCCTATCAGTGGTTCTTAAGCGAGGGCCTGAAAGAAGTTTTCGATGATATCTCTCCAATCGCTGATTACAGCGGTCATCTGAGCCTGGAGTTTGTAGATTTTACATTGTGTGAGGACGATGTAAAGTACACAATTCCGGAGTGCAAAGAAAGAGATGCAACTTATGCGGCACCTTTGAAGGTCAAGGTCAGACTTCACAACAAGGAGACTGACGAGATCAATGAGCATGAGATTTTCATGGGCGACCTTCCTTTGATGACAGAGACCGGTACTTTCGTGATCAACGGCGCAGAGCGTGTTATCGTCAGCCAGCTGGTGCGTTCCCCGGGTATCTACTATGGAATCGCTCACGATAAAGTGGGTAAAAAGCTGTATTCCTGTACTGTCATCCCTAACCGTGGTGCGTGGTTAGAGTATGAGACAGACTCCAATGACGTATTTTATGTCCGTGTAGATAGAACCAGAAAGGTGCCGATCACGGTATTGATCCGTGCACTTGGCGTCGGAAGCAACCAGGAGATCGTAGACCTGTTCGGTGAGGAGCCGAAGATTCTTGCAAGTTTCGGCAAGGACGTGGCAACCAACTACGAAGAGGGACTTCTGGAATTATATAAGAAAATCAGACCAGGCGAGCCGCTGACAGTTGAGAGTGCGGAGAGCCTTATTTCTGCTATGTTTTTTGACCCGAGAAGATATGATCTTGCAAAGGTCGGACGCTATAAGTTTAATAAGAAGTTAATGTTGCGCAACCGTATCAACGGACATGTTCTGGCAGAGGATGTTGTCGATGTGTCCACAGGTGAGATCATCGCCGAGGCAGGAACCGAAGTGACAAGATCCCTGGCGGATGATATTCAGAACGCGGCTGTTCCGTATGTATGGATTCAGGGCGAGACCAGAAATATCAAGGTGCTGTCTTCCATGATGGTAGATCTGAGACATTATGTGGACTGCAACCCGAAGGATCTCGGCATCACAGAGCTCGTGTACTATCCGGTATTAAAGCAGCTCATGGATGAATATCCGGACGTGGAGGATTTAAAAGAGGCCATTCACAAGAATGTGCATGACCTGATTCCGAAGCATATCACCAAGGATGATATTTTTGCGTCCATCAACTATAACATGCATTTAGAGTACGGCATTGGTCATGATGACGATATCGATCATCTGGGCAATAGACGTATCCGTGCGGTCGGAGAACTGTTACAGAACCAGTACCGTATCGGTCTTTCCAGACTGGAGAGAGTGGTTCGTGAGAGAATGACCACCCTGGATCTGGACGGTATTTCCCCGCAGAGCCTGATCAACATTAAGCCGGTAACCGCAGCTGTAAAAGAGTTCTTCGGATCTTCCCAGCTGTCCCAGTTTATGGATCAGAACAACCCGCTGTCAGAGCTGACACACAAGAGACGTCTTTCCGCATTGGGACCGGGCGGTCTGTCCAGAGACCGTGCAGGATTCGAGGTGCGAGATGTACATTACTCCCACTATGGAAGAATGTGCCCGATCGAGACGCCTGAGGGACCGAACATCGGTCTGATCAACTCTCTGGCAAGCTATGCAAGAATCAACGAGTACGGATTTATTGAGGCTCCGTACCGTAAGATCGATAAATCCGATCCTAAGAATCCGCGTGTCACAGACGAAGTTGTCTACATGACCGCAGACGAAGAGGATAACTACCATGTAGCACAGGCGAATGAGGCGCTGGATGAGGAAGGACATTTCGTCCGTAATTCCGTATCCGGTCGTTATCTGGATGAGACACAGGAATATGAGAAGACCATGTTTGATTACATGGACGTCTCCCCGAAGATGGTGTTTTCCGTCGCTACCGCATCCATTCCGTTCCTGCAGAACGACGATGCAAACCGTGCACTCATGGGATCCAACATGCAGCGTCAGGCAGTGCCGCTTCTGACCACAGAGGCGCCGGTAGTCGGTACCGGTATGGAGACGAAGGCAGCGGTAGACTCCGGTGTGTGTGTTGTGGCGAAAAAAGCCGGTGTTGTTGAGAGCTCTGAGTCCAACCAGATCATCATCAAGAATGACGAGGGCGGCAGAGATATATACAAGCTGACGAAGTTCTCCAGAAGTAACCAGTCCAACTGCTACAACCAGAAGCCGATCGTGTTTAAGGGCGACCGCGTGGAGGTTGGCGAAGTGATCGCAGATGGTCCTTCCACCGCAAACGGTGAGTTGGCACTCGGTAAGAACCCGCTGATCGGATTCATGACCTGGGAAGGTTACAACTACGAGGATGCCGTTCTTTTGAGCGAGCGTCTGGTACAGGATGATGTTTATACATCTATCCATATTGAGGAGTATGAAGCAGAAGCGCGTGACACGAAGCTCGGACCGGAAGAGATCACGAGAGATGTTCCGGGTGTCGGCGACGACGCGTTGAAGGATCTCGATGAGAGAGGTATTATCCGTATCGGTGCGGAGGTTCGCGCCGGTGATATCTTAGTCGGAAAGGTAACTCCGAAGGGAGAGACTGAGCTGACAGCCGAGGAGAGGCTGCTCCGCGCAATCTTCGGCGAGAAGGCAAGAGAAGTGCGTGACACTTCCTTGAAGGTGCCGCACGGCGAGTACGGTATCATCGTGGATGCAAAGGTATTCACAAGAGAGAACGGCGACGAGCTGTCTCCGGGCGTGAATCAGGCAGTCCGCATTTACATTGCACAGAAGAGAAAGATCTCCGTCGGTGATAAGATGGCAGGTCGTCACGGTAACAAGGGTGTCGTTTCCCGTGTACTTCCGGTAGAGGATATGCCGTTCCTTCCGAATGGTCGCCCACTTGACATCGTGCTGAACCCGTTGGGTGTGCCGTCCCGTATGAACATCGGTCAGGTCCTCGAGATTCACTTAAGCCTTGCTGCGAAGGCACTTGGCTTCAACATCGAGACACCGGTATTCGACGGTGCGAAGGAGATTGATATCCAGGATACGCTGGAGCTTGCCAATGATTACGTCAACTTCGAGTGGGAAGACTTTGAAGCAAAATATAAAGACACACTGAACGAGGAAGTCATGAAGTACCTGTATGACAACCGCGCACACAGGGCACTGTGGAAGGGCGTGCCGATTTCCCGTGACGGAAAGGTACAGCTTCGTGACGGACGTACCGGAGAGCCGTTTGATTCACCGGTTACAATCGGACACATGCATTACCTGAAGCTGCATCACCTGGTAGACGATAAGATCCATGCGCGTTCTACCGGTCCTTACTCCTTAGTAACGCAGCAGCCGTTAGGTGGTAAGGCACAGTTCGGTGGACAGCGTTTCGGAGAGATGGAGGTATGGGCACTCGAGGCTTACGGTGCATCTTATACCTTACAGGAGATCCTGACAGTGAAGTCCGATGACGTGGTCGGACGTGTGAAGACTTACGAGGCGATCATCAAGGGTGACAATATCCCTGAGCCGGGTATTCCGGAGTCCTTCAAGGTTCTCTTAAAAGAGCTGCAGTCCCTCGGACTGGATGTCAAAGTGCTCGATGAGAACCGCAACGAAGTAGAACTCATGGAGACCAGTGAGTACGGTAATACCGATTTAAATTCTATCATTTCCGGCGATAAGGATTTTGCATTTGAAGACAGCGAGTCCTTTGCAAAGATGGGATTCTCCCAGAAGCAGTTTGATACAGAGAACGAGGAACTGGTAGACGTAGAAGATGAGGAAGAGGATGAAGACGATTCTGAGTTTTTTGATGAGTCATCAGACGACGTTCTTGACGAAGAATAGATAGAAGGGAGTGTCATAAATGCCAGAGACAATGAATAAAGAGGCAACAGGCCAGTCTATCTCTTTCGATGCCATTAAGATCGGTTTGGCATCACCGGAGAAGATTCATGAGTGGTCCAGAGGCGAGGTTAAGAAGCCTGAGACGATCAACTACAGAACATTAAAGCCTGAGAAGGATGGTCTGTTCTGTGAAAAGATTTTCGGACCGAGCAAGGACTGGGAATGCCACTGTGGTAAATACAAGAAGATCCGCTACAAAGGTGTGGTATGTGACCGATGCGGCGTTGAGATTACAAAAGCAAGCGTTCGTAGAGAGCGTATGGGACATATCGAGCTTGCAGCTCCGGTTTCCCATATCTGGTACTTTAAGGGAATTCCGTCCCGCATGGGACTGATTCTTGACCTCTCACCGAGAACTCTTGAGAAGGTATTATATTTTGCATCATACATTGTACTGGATGCCGGTAACACGGCATTACAGTATAAGCAGGTGCTTTCCGAGAGCGAATATCAGGAAGCCAGAGAGCAGTACGGCAATGCGTTCCGTGTCGGAATGGGTGCCGAGGCAATCCAGGAACTGTTACACGCGATCGATCTTGAGAAGGATTCCGCAGAGCTTCAGGCAGAGCTTGCAGACGCAACCGGTCAGAAGCGCGCGCGCATCATCAAGAGACTGGAAGTTGTAGAAGCATTCCGCGAGTCCGGCAACAAGCCGGAGTGGATGATCCTCACGGTCATCCCGGTCATTCCGCCAGATCTGCGCCCGATGGTACAGCTGGATGGCGGACGTTTTGCAACATCCGACTTAAATGATCTGTACAGAAGAATCATCAACCGTAACAACCGTCTGAGAAGACTCTTAGAGCTTGGCGCACCGGATATCATCGTCCGCAACGAGAAGCGTATGCTTCAGGAGGCTGTAGATGCCCTGATCGATAACGGCCGCCGCGGACGTCCTGTTACAGGACCGGGTAACAGAGCACTCAAGTCTCTGTCTGACATGTTAAAAGGTAAGTCCGGACGTTTCCGTCAGAACCTGCTTGGTAAGCGTGTTGACTATTCCGGACGTTCCGTTATCTGCGTAGAGCCGAAGTTAAAGATTTACCAGTGCGGTCTTCCGAAGGAAATGGCAATCGAGCTGTTCAAGCCGTTCGTTATGAAGGAGCTCGTTGCAAACGGAACCGCTCATAATATCAAGAGTGCGAAGAAGATGGTCGAGAGACTTCAGACTGAGGTCTGGGATGTGCTCGAGGACGTCATCAAAGAGCATCCGGTTATGCTGAACCGTGCTCCTACACTGCACCGTCTCGGTATTCAGGCATTCGAGCCGATCCTCGTAGAGGGTAAGGCAATCAAGCTTCATCCGCTTGTGTGTACCGCGTTCAACGCCGATTTCGATGGTGACCAGATGGCTGTTCACCTTCCGCTTTCTGTGGAAGCACAGGCAGAGTGCCGTTTCATGCTGCTCTCTCCGAACAACCTGTTAAAGCCGTCTGACGGTGGACTGGTAGCCGTTCCTTCACAGGATATGGTGCTTGGTATTTACTACCTGACACAGGAGAGACCGGGCGCAAAGGGAGAAGGCAAATTCTTCAAGAGTGTCAACGAAGCAATCCTCGCCTATGAGAATGGCGCGGTAACACTTCACTCCAGAATCAAAGTTCGCATGAGCAAGACCATGCCGGATGGAAAAAAGATTACCGGAATCGTAGAGTCCACGCTGGGACGTTTCATCTTCAACGAGATTATCCCGCAGGATCTGGGCTTTGTAGACAGAAGCATTCCGGGCAATGAATTAAAGCTCGAGGTCGATTTCCTCGTAGCAAAGAAGCAGAATAAGCAGATCCTTGAGAAAGTCATCAATATTCACGGCGCAACCAGAACTGCCGAGGTGCTGGATGCTGTTAAGGCGATGGGTTACAAATACTCCACCAGGGCGGCAATGACCGTATCCATTTCCGATATGACCGAGCCGCCGGAAAAGCCGCAGATGATCAAGGACGCCCAGGATACCGTAGACCGCATTACAAAGCAGTATAAGCGTGGTCTTATCACAGAGGAAGAGCGTTACAAGGAAGTCGTAGAGACATGGAAAGAGACGGATGAGCAGCTGACACATGCACTTCTCTCCGGACTGGATAAGTACAACAACATCTTCATGATGGCGGATTCCGGAGCCCGTGGTTCCGATAAGCAGATCAAACAGCTTGCTGGTATGCGAGGACTTATGGCAGATACAACCGGTAGAACAATCGAGCTGCCAATCAAGTCCAACTTCCGTGAAGGTCTTGACGTACTGGAATACTTCATGTCTGCGCATGGAGCGCGAAAAGGTATGTCCGATACCGCTCTTCGTACCGCCGATTCCGGATACCTGACCAGACGTCTGGTAGATGTATCACAGCATATGATCGTTCGTGAGTCTGACTGCTGTGAGGGAACAGGCAGAGAGATCCCTGGTATGTGGGTAACTGCATTCATGGATGGCAAGGAAGAGATCGAGAGCCTTCAGGAGCGTATTACAGGACGTTTCTCCTGCAATACCATCTGCGATGCCGAGGGCAATGTCCTCGTGAAGGCAAATCATATGATTACACCGAAGCGCGCAGCGCTTGTTATGAGCAAGGGTGTGGATGAGAACGGAGAACCGCTTACAAAGGTGAAGATCCGTACTGTATTATCCTGCCGTTCCCACATGGGTGTGTGTGCGAAGTGCTACGGCGCCAACATGGCAACCGGCCAGGCAGTACAGGTTGGTGAGGCAATCGGTATCATCGCGGCACAGTCCATCGGTGAGCCTGGTACACAGCTTACCATGCGTACGTTCCATACGGGTGGTGTTGCCGGTACCGATATTACACAGGGTCTTCCGCGTGTCGAGGAAATTTTTGAGGCAAGAAAGCCGAAGGGACTTGCGATCATTACCGAGTTCAGCGGTGTTGCCAATATCAAAGATACCAAGAAGAAGCGTGAGATCGTTGTGACAAACAATGAGACTGGAGAGAGCAAGGCATATCTGATTCCTTACGGTTCCAGAATCAAGGTTATGGACGGTGCAGTCTTAGAGGCCGGCGACGAGCTGACGGAAGGTTCTGTCAACCCGCATGATATCTTAAAGATCAAGGGTGTGCGTGCCGTTCAGGATTACATGCTTCGCGAAGTACAGCGTGTATACCGTCTGCAGGGTGTTGAGATCAACGATAAGCATATCGAGGTGATCGTGCGCCAGATGCTGCAGAAAGTCCGTGTGGAGACAAACGGAGATTCCGATATGCTCCCGGGAACATTAGTAGATACGCTTGACTTCGAGGATACAAATGAGCTTCTGGAGAAAGAGGGCAAGGAGCTTGCAGAAGGCAAGCAGGTACTGCTTGGTATCACAAAGGCTTCTCTTGCAACCAACTCCTTCCTGTCAGCAGCATCCTTCCAGGAGACCACAAAGGTTCTGACGGAAGCTGCCATCAAGGGTAAGGTTGATCCGCTCATTGGTATGAAGGAGAACGTTATCATTGGTAAGCTGATTCCGGCTGGTACCGGTATGAAGAGATACCGCAATATCAAGCTGAGCTCGGATATTGATGAGAACGAGGAGATTGCATTCGATGATTTCGACGATTTTGATGACACCGATGTGGCAGATGAGAATTACACATTAGAGGAGAATGCGCCGGAAGAGTCCGAGGATACAGAAGAATAAAGCGCAGATTATATCTGCATTACAGAATGGGGCGGCCAGACAATGTTTGGCTGCCCCATTTTTTTAGAAAAGATGTTAAAGAACCGTGAAAAGATGTCGATAAAATAGATAAGGTATAATTTAGAGTTTCATAAAATGGGACGAACGCTAAAGGGATAGATCAAAGGAGATGGCGCGTATGTACAAGGATGTATGCAAGAGAATTTCGGCGTTTATGCTGACAGTATGCCTGATTGTGACGATGGTGGAATGGCCGACGACTGTCTGGGCAGGACAGGGAACGGTAAACACCTATCGGAACGGAGACGGGGTACTGGCGGGAGCACCGTGCGAGACCCAGGCCGTAGCTGCGGTATTTACAGCGAACCGCAATGCGGACGGAGCAGAGCTGTTAGACAGTATTGACTTCTACGCACATGTGGATGACGGCAGCAAGGCAACGGCTACCGTGGAATATTACAAGGATGTAAAAGGCATGGCGCCGGATGCGGGAACGAGCATTTTCCAAAAAGAAGTCAGCGTGAAGGAAGGAAAGAATACTTATTCCGCAGGGCTGGCGAATCAGGTAATGGAGAATGGTTCCAGGTTTTCTGTGATCGTCCGGTTGAGCGGGGCGTCCTTTTATGTATATGGCGGTACGGCAGAGGGAGAGAGCTATATTCTCGGCAATGCCGGCTGGCAGGATATGTATACAGTGAACGGAAGCTGTGCGGCGGTAATAGCATATACCTATGATGTGACTGCAGCATCCGGGAGAAGTTCCTCCAATGCTGCAAAACAGGTGGCACCGCAGAGCAGTAATGTGAAAAAGAGCGCCGCCGTAGCACTGAACAAGAACAGCATGACCATCGGTGAAGGATGGACGGATCAGGATCTCACACTGCAGAATGCCACGGGAACCGTAACGTGGGTTTCAGGCAATGAAGCGGTGGCAAAAGTAAGCAGTACAGGTAACCCGGCAACCATTGAGGGTGTTGCCGCAGGAAGTACGACGATCACGGCAACCTATGCCGGAGAAAGCTACACCTGTAATCTGACAGTCACACCGAATCTCTCAGAGGATGCGGTGACAGTCAGCCCGGAGAATCCGGTATACAACGGCGGACAGCAGATCCCATCCGTTGCGGTACAGGTGGGAGATACCATATTAAAAGAGAACGATCAGTACCAGCTTTCCTATGCACAGATGGTTGGTGGCGCGGCAGCAACGTTTGATCCTGCCACGGACACAACCGCGCTTGTGAATGCGGGAACCTATTACTTGTACATTACAGGACAGAACGGTTACAGCGGAAAGATTCAGAAGGAATACGTGATCGCACAGAAGGATATATCAGACGCGGCAGTGGAAGTGACACTGCAGGACAGTATTGACTGGGATAAGGTGCTGGCTGACGCGGCGGCAGATCCGGACAACGCTTCTGCCACACTTACCTCCTGCATCAAAGAGGTAAAGGATACGGCGCGTGCAGATGCGGATGCCGTAGACGGCGTGAAGAATCTGGTTGAAGGAACAGATTACACGATTTCCCTCAGCAAGACAGGAAGAGGAATTACACTGACCGGTACCGGCAACTATACCGGAGAGAGATATTGCGGTGCACCGCGAAATGCGGCGGACGCGAATGTTGTTTTTGACAAGACTTCCTATGTATATACCGGAAGTGAGTGGATGCCGGCATTCCAGCTTCTGGTGGACGGGGAGACCATTTCTCAGGCGGATTACGATGCGGTATATTCTGACAATGTCAATGTCGGACAGGCCACATTGACGATTACCGGAAAGAATTCTCTTTACGGAACAAAGACGGTAAATTTTGAGATCAAGGCAAAAGATATTGGCAACAAGGATCAGGAAGAAGTTGGCATGGCTGTGTCTGTGACGGCTGCTGCGGCAGGAGGAGCGGACAAGGAGCCGGTCATCACTGCAACCTACAACGGCATGACGCTGGAGAAGGGGAGGGATTACACCGTCGGAACAGATATTATCAATGCCGGAAACGGAACCTACCGCCGTGTCATCACCGGTATCGGAAACTATCAGGGAACCTACACGGTGGAGTATCAGGCGGCAGGCGCTGATCTCTCAGACCTGATCCAGAAAGTGACGGCAGCGGCTGTAACTTATAACGGCAATGCACAGACACCGGAACCGGACATTACCTGGAAGAGCGGCAACAACGATCTGGGACTGGTTGAGGGAACGGATTACTCCGTTACTTACGCAAGCAACACGAATGCAGGAACAGCAACCATTACGCTGCAGGGTATGGGAACATACGGCGGTGCAGTGACCGGTAAATTCACAATCGAGCAGGCGGACATGTCAAAGGCGGTATGCTACTATGTGGATGCCGATGGCTCCGAGGTAAGCACTGCAAACTATAAGATGGAATATTCTCCGGACGGAGCAGACGTGAAGCCGAAGGTGGTTGTAAAGTTTGCGCAGGGCGCGGACATGGTAACACTTCCGGAGTCGGACTACAAGCTGACCTATTCTGCGGACACCAAGATATTTGCAGGTACGGCGAGCGTTGAGATTGCGCCGAGCGATTCCAACAGCAATTTTAAGACCGGTACAACGAAACGTCTGACGTATACGATTGCCCAGTGCAATCTTACAAGCACGAAGATTACTGCCAGCATTGACAGAGAGCTGTTTGACTATACGGGAGCAGAGATTGCGCTTCCGACAGAGAGTGTTGTATATCATTCCGCATCAAAGACAGATCATACACTGAAAAAGGGAACCGATTATACGGTGGCATGTTCACCGACAACGGTAAAAGACATCGGAACCTACACGATGACGATTACCGGAAGCGGCAACTATACAGGCGTTGTTACCAGGACGTTTGAGGTTACAGCGGTAGATATCCAGACACTGATCAACGACAAGAACCTTAAGGTAACCAACAGCGCGGACAGGATGGTGACAGGATATGACGGACCATACTGGGCAATGCTGTGGTATTCCAATAATAAAAACGATAACCAGCTTGAGATTTCACTCACGGATAACCAGGGCAATACGCTGGTAAAAGGAACTGATTACGAATTAAAGTATGACGGCATCAAGGATATTTCAAAAGAAGGAAGCACTGCTTCGGTAACGATTACCGGAAAGGGCAAATTCTATGGCAAACAGGAGATCAAGTATCTGCTCGCATCCAAGCTTGATGAGGATTATGATGTATCGGTGAATCCGGCAGAAAACCCGGTATACACAGGAGATCCGATTACGCTTGCTACGGATGAGATTTCGGTATCGGACGGCGGATTCGGACTCTGGAAGAGCGTCCTTGAGCAGGGAACAGATTATACGGTCAACTACAGTGACGGAACCAACGCGGATCAGGCGATCAATGCCGGGGAGGCGACGGTTACAGTAGAGCAGATCCCGCTGGAGGATCAGCCGACGGCAAACGGATGCTATGTGTACAGCGACGGCGCCACAAAACTGAGTGCAACCTTTACGATTCGTCCGAAGGACATTGCAACCGGTGTTTCCTACGAGGCGATCAAGAAAGCGTACGACGGAAATGCAGTGACCCTTACAGAAAGTGAGATAAAGCTTACTTATAATAAGAAGACACTGACCGCACCGACCGACTATTCGATCGTGGCTGGCAGCTACGCGAACAACGAGAAACCGGGACCGATGGCAAATGTGACCATACAGGGTAACGGCAACTACACAGGAACGAAGATTATTGTATTCACCATCAGCGGAAAATCCCTGGACGAGATCATCAGTTGGAAGGTGGATGAGAATGAGACGACCTATACCGGCGAGCGTCTGTACCCGAAGATCACCGAGCTGACGCTGAGCGATGGAACAAAGCTTACGACAGCCGATGAGATCGGGAAAGTGATCGCGTATGACGAGTCTTCCTACGCGGACAACCTGAATGCCGGCGAGGCATCCATTACCGTTTCCGGTAAGGGGGATTACTACGGAACAGATGACAGAACACTGACATTTGCGATTCTGCCGAGAAGCCTGGACAACAACTGCACGCTTGGCGGATTAAAGTCCGGCTACACTTACACTTCGGAAGAGATTACACCGGTACCTGCGGTACAGTGCACAGATCTGAAGAAAAAGCTCGGCGAGGATGATTACAAGATTTCCTACGAGAATAATGTGGATGCCGGGACCGCAACGATGACGATTACCGGAAAAGGAAACTATCAGGGAACCTTTACGAAAGATTATACGATTGCGCCGAAGAATCTGGCAGAGCCGGAGGTAAAGATCGCACCGATCGATGCGCAGGAGTACAACGGAATGGCTGTCACACCGGCACCGTCGGTAAGCTATGAATTTGGAGACGGAACCTATACGTTAAGCCCGGTCAACGATTACACGGTGGCTTACGCGAACAACAAAGGAACCGGAACCGCAACGGTGACAGTGACCGGAACCGGCAACTTTACCGGAAGCAAGACGGCAGAATTCAGAATTGGCCAGCTCATCACAAACGAGACCAAATTTACGATCAGCTGCCCGGCACTCACCGACGGCACACAGTATGTTTATGACGGAAGTGCATTTGAGCCGGAGGTGACGGTAACACGGATCGAGGGCAACAAAAAGCTGGTAAAAGATTCTAACTATTCCGTGACCTATACGGATAATATCCACGCGGGAACCGCAACGGTAAGCGTGGAAGGTCTGGGAGGATACGTCGGTGTATGGCAGAAGACTTTTGCGATTGCACCGAGAGATCTTACGGACAGCAGCGTAGAGCTCTCTGTCGGCGGAGTGACCGATGGAAGTTATCAGACACAGTATACCGGAAGCCCGGTAGAGCCTGAAGTGGAGCTTACTTATGACGGACAGAAGATCAGCACGACGGATTACACGGTATCCTACGGGGCGGATCATACCAGCCGCGGAACCGTGACGCTGACGGCAACGGCAAAGGACGGTACGGACTTTACAGGATCGAGAAGCACAACCTATACGATCACACTTGCAAGTATTGGCAATGGCGGATATACACCGGCAAACGGCTTTAAGATCGGAGCGATCGAACCGCAGCCGCTGGTGGACGGAACGGCAACACCGCAGCCGAAGCTGTACTATAACGGAACAGAACTTGTCATGGGTACGGATTATATTTGTACTTATGAGAAGAACGACAGCATTGGCTCCGACGCGGTTGTCATTCTCAAGGGAATCGGCAATTACACAGGAAGCGTGAAGAAGACCTTTAAGATCTGCGCAAACATTGCGGACGCCGAGATTACCGTTCCGGATGAACTGTGGTTCAAAGATTATGTGAATGCCGGAGAGACGGACATTGCAATCGGCGATAAGAACATCACGTTTGACGATCAGATCAGTGTTGTGCTGAACGGAACAACACTTCAGAAAGATACCGACTATACGCTGGTCTATGCAGACAACAGCTGGGTCGGCAACGCAGTAGTTACCATCAAGGGTATGGGAGGCTTTGCGGGAAGCGTGGAGAAGACGGTTCCGATCAAAGCGGATCTTTCGGAGGCAGGCATTCAGGTGGCAATCGGAGATCAGCAGTATACCGGAGATCCGGTGGAGGCAATCCCGAGCATCAGCTACTACGGAACAGAGCTGACATCCGGAAAGCACTTTGTGATTCATACATACGAAAACAACGTGAAGATCGGTGATAAGACTGCGAGCGTGACGGTAATCGGAAATGAGAAAAACGGATTTACCGGAACACTCACAGAGAATTTCAGCATTGTTGCAAATGCGGGAATTCTGGAGGTAAGCGGTGTAGAGAGCAGCTACCTGTACCGCGGAACACAGATCCGCCCGCAGGTTACCGTTAAGATAGGGAACAAGACACTGTCCACGTCCGATTATGATGTGACCTATGGAGAGAATATCAAGGCGGGAACAGACGGCGGAAGCATTATGGTAAAGGGTAAGAACGAGTATGCTGGTCTGATCAAGCTGGTAACCTTTGATATTAACCCACTTCAGATGGACGACCTGAAGGTGCTTGACGGAACGCAGAACGCGATCGGAAGCAGAGAGTACACCGGTAAGGAGATTGTGCCGGAGTTCTCATTGAAGACAACCATCGGATCAACGGATTACATTCTGCCGGCAAGAAGCTATACCATTGCAAAGAAGGCAGACGCGGATAATACGAATGTAGGAACCGGTACAGTCGTGATTACCGGTGATGGAAGCAACGTAATCGGAAGCCGTGAAGTATCCTTCCAGATCGTGGCGAAATCATTGGCAAAACCGTCATCCGGCACCGACCTGATTGCGGTAGAAGTGATTCCGGACAGCTTTTCTTATGACGGAACGGAAAAGAAGCCGACTGTTCTTGTGACATATCAGTACGGAACAGAGGTTGAGGTACGTCAGCTGACAGAGGGAAGCGATTTTACCGTTGCATACAGCAACAATATCCATGCAGGAACAGCGACAGCGGTGATTTCCGGTATCGGAAATTATACGGGATCCCGCACCGTGGAATACACGATTACGGAGAAGAGCTTTGACGGAGCGATTGTCACGTTCCCGAACGGAACTTCCTATCCGTATATGGGAAGCGACAACGGGGTGGAACCGGAAGTGCAGGTAACACTGGACGGCAATGTACTCACAGCGGGTACGGATTATGAGGTATCTTATCAGAACAACAAGGCGTGCGGTACCGCAACTGTGACCGTGACCGGAAAAGGAAGCTATGCGGGAAGCGTAACGGCACCGTTTACCATCGTAAGCCACGATATTGCAGCTGCGGATGTTACGGTGGATCCGATTCCGAATCAGGCATACACAGGTCAGCCGGTGATTCCGGAAGTCAAAGTGACATGCGGCGATTACACCTTAAAGCAGGGTGAGGACTATACACTGAGCTTTGACACGGACAACACAGAGATCGGCACTGTGCTGATGCGGATCAACGGAACCGGCGGATTTACGAATTACCGCCAGACCACATTTCATATTGCGAGCGACATCAGCCAGGCGGAGGTCATAGGACTTGACGACAGCTATCCGTTTACGGGAAGCGCATATACGCCGGACGATCTGGGCATTACAGAGGTACGCATCGGCGAAACGGTCCTTACAACAGACTCCTACAGCTTTGCATTTGATGAAAACAGCGATGGCATGAGCGCCGGAACACAGACCCTTCTTCTGATTGGTCAGGGAAGCTACGGCGGAACCAGGAAATGCACCATCGAGATTACGCCGAAGGACATCACCGATGAAGATGTGGTGATGAGCGGATTTGAGGACACGGTATCCTACTCAGAGCAGATTACACAGAACGTAACGTTCCAGTGGGGTGAGATCGCACTCGTAAGAGACACCGATTACACCGTAACATGCAGACCGGCAGGAGTGGCAGGAACCTACGAGATGGAGGCAGCCGGAACCGGCAACTATACAGGAACCGTTACAAAACAGTTTTCCGTAGACCAGACGCCGATCGACGGACTGGAAGTGAAGGGTGTTTCTTCTACTTACACTTATACCGGAAAAGCAATCACACCGGAGCCGGAAGTATGGGCAGACGGCGTGCAGCTGGAAAAAGATAAGGATTACACGGTATCCTATGAAGACAACATCAACGCGGGTGTAGCGAAGCTGGTAATCACAGCAAGCGGAACCCATTATGCAGGTACTAAGGAACTGAGTTTCCAGATCCTGCGCAAGAGCATACATCTGTGCGACATCGGTTCGATTCAGACACAGGTATATACCGGATCTGACATCAAGCCGACCGTAACGGTAGAAGACGACGGCAAGACGCTGGAACTTTTAAGCGACTATACACTGATGTATTCCAACAACCGCAAGGCAGGTACCGGTGTGGCGGCAGTTGCAGGAAAGGGCAATTACACCGCGACAAAGAACCTGACGTTTGACATCAGACCGTGCGATGCGGGCGCGGCGGTTGTGACAGGCGCATCCGCAGACAGTCTGTCCATCAGCTGGACGGGCGACGGTGCCGTGACGGGATACGAAGTATACCGTGCCGGCGCAGATGGAAAGTGGCAGCAGGTAACGCGTACCAGAGACGCTTTCTATACCGATAAAAAGCTTGCGGCAGAGACAACATACTCTTATAAAGTAAGAAGCTACCTGGTGGCGGACGGCGAGACTTACTACGGTGAGTTTACCGGAGCAGTTACCGGAACAACCACAAAATAAAGACAGAGAGGAGGAAGAGCGGTTCCGATCATGGCGGCATATAAGATAGGAAATTTTACATTTGACACAGAAGAGGAATATGCCAGAGGACTCGAAGATGCAAAGAAAATCGAAAAGATTCAGAGCACCGTCGATCTCAATGAACCGGAAACCGCTCTACGCCTCTATTGGCTGATCCGAACAGGGAAGATCAAGTTCGGCAGCAAAGTCGGCAAGAAATTTTTCCTTGATATTGCAGATGCCGTGGCAAAATCCGCGGCGAAGAATATGACGCAGGCACAGGCACCGGAACAACAGGCGGGGGAGGAACCCCGGCAGGGGGCGCAGGACCGCAGCAGAAAGATTCTCGGTGCGGTGTGTGTGACGGCCGCATTTCTATGTTTTGGCTGGTATTTCTGGTCAGATTACACGAATCACCGCGGCAGTCAAGCGAATGAGTATTTGAAGATGTTAAAAGAAAATCCGACAGAAGCTGCAGAGATGGTGGACAATGACACCTTTTTTTCAGAGGACGCACCGGAACTTGCGGCGGGTTTAGACCAGACGGAGCGGGAGAACGAACCGCCTCCTCCGGTTCTGCCGGAATATGAAGCCATCGTGGCGCAGCACAGTGATTTTGCCGGATGGATCACCATTGACGGGACGAAGATTGACTATCCGGTCATGCTTACCCCGAATGACGGGGATTATTATCTGAAGCGCAATGTAAACGGGGAGGACGATATCAACGGAACCTTGTTTATGGATCCGAGAACGGATCTGGTGCAGCGCAGCACCAATATTATTATCTACGGACACAACATGAAAAGCGGTGCGATGTTCGGAAGTCTCAAGAAGTATCTGGATGAAGATTACTGGAGGGAGCACGCGCAGATCAGATTTGATACAATTTATGAGAAAGGCACCTATGAAGTGTTTGCCGTCTGTCTGGCAAAGGTGCAGTACCGGAATTCACAGGAATTTCGTTATTATGATTTTATACAGGCGGATTCCGAGGAGGCGTTTAACGACTACCTCGATCATATCATACAACTCTCGGTGTTTACCGGAACAGATCTGCCGGTCTACGGGGACGAACTATTGACTCTGTCGACCTGTAACAATTTTACAGAAGACGGAAGACTGTTTCTGGTAGCAAAGAAATGCAGGGAAGCAGAGTAAAAGCGTGGGATCGCGCGTGAGGTTCACGGGTGGGAGCTGCGTCGAAATAAAGGATGATGGGAGAGAGTGCTAATGAAATACCGGATAAAACGAAAAATAGGCTATGTGCTGGTCGTTGCCATGCTTGTGGTGATGATCTATCCAGGAGAGCTCAGTGCAGCGTCCGGTCAGGAGGACGGATTTGTCATAAAAGGGACAACCTTGCAGGGGTATGTCGGAGCGGAGAACGCGGTTGTCATTCCGGACAATATTACAAAAATTGATGATGATGTATTCCTCAATACGACGATCACATCGGTGGAGATCCCGGACAGTGTGACAACCATCGGAGATAACGCATTTGCAGGATGTGAATATCTGACCGAGGTTACGGTTCCGGACAGCGTGACAAAGATCGGAGACAATGTGTTCTACGGCTGTACCAGTCTGGAAAGTGCAACGTGGGAGAGCAAGGAAGGAATCGGCGATGGCACATTTGCAGAGTGTGCAGGACTGACGGACTTAAGTATTTCCAGGGAACTTCCATCAATCGGAAAAGAAGCATTTAAAAATTGTGAGTCCCTCGAGAGTATCGTGATACCCGAGGCGACCAAAACCATTGCGTCGGACGCATTTGACGGATGTGTCAACATGCAGTCCATTGACGTGGAAGAGACGAATACTTACTTTATGTCATACGACAATGCACTCTACACGGCGAACGGGGTTACGTTATACCGCTGCCCGCAGGGGGCGAGAACCATCGAGGTGTATGACGGTACCAAGATGATCGGTGAAAATGCATTTTACGGCTGCAAGCTTGGAAAAGTGACACTTCCGGAGAGCGTGACAACCGTGGAAGATGGTGCGTTTGACGGCAGTGAGATTCAGACACTCTGCCTTGGCAAAGCCTTAGAAACGTTTGGCGAGCAGAATACTTCTTTCAAGATCCACTCGATTGAAGTGCCGGGAAGCGCTCCGGCTGCACCGAAGCTGGTGGAGACGTACGGTGCGATTGTGGTGACGGATTATAAGCCGGACGACACCGAGGATACGGAGAAACCGACCGAGGACACGGAAAAGCCGACGGAAGACACGGAGAAACCGACCGAGGATACAGAAAAGCCGACGGAGGATACGGAGAAGCCGACCGAGGACACGGAAAAACCGGCAGATGACAATAACAACAATAACAACAATAACAACGACAATAATAACAGCGGTAACAACAATAACAGCGGCGACAACAGCAATAACAATAACAGCAGTAATAACAATAGCAGCAATAACAGCAGCAACACGAGCAGTGGTAATAACAGCAGCAGTACGGGCAGCGGAAGCGGCAGCAGCGGAAAGAGTAACGGCACATCATCTGGAAGAGGCAGCAGAAGCGGCAACGGCAGTGGAAGAGGCAGCGGTGCGGTAAAGGGCAGTGCCGGAGCGGCAGGCGCACAGAGCAGCGGTACCGGATCGGCGGCAGCGACGACGGCGGAGACACAGGGAGATGTGCAGCCGACAGCGGCGGAAGTGCCTGCGACGACCAGATTTGCAGAGCAGGGAACCGCATATATCACCGGAAATGAGGAACTGAAGGGCTGGGATGCGATTTACACGCAGATGACGGTGGCGGATCCAGGTTCAACGATCTATATTACCATGAACGGCACCACGGTTGTGCCGAAGGATATTCTGACACTGGCGGCAGATAAGCAGCTGACGCTGGTTCTGGATATGGGAAATGGAATCTCATGGACGATTGACGGAAGCAGCATTGACACAGGCGTTGTAGCAGATACGGATTTTGGCGTGGAACTGGGAACAAGCAATGTGCCGGCGAACCTGCAGAGCACAGTAACCGGAAGCGGATGGTCAACGCAGATGCATCTGGCGCACGACAACCTGTTTGGCCTGACGGCGCAGCTGACCGTAAATGTCGGTGCGGCGAACGCCAATAAGCTGGGCACTTTGTTCTATTATAATGTAGATAATCAGATCCTGGAGTATATGGGACAGTCTGATACAGATGCGGACGGCAATGTGTCATTTTCCTTTGTGCATGCGTGTGATTATGTCATCGTAGTGGATGAGCGTCACTCGGATTCAACGGCGCAGGCAACCTCCGGGTTTGTGATTACACCGGCAGGCGGAAGCCAGGCGGAAAGCCAGCCGGCAGAGACGACGGAAGCGGCGGAGACGGAGCAGCCGGATGATAATGCGCAGGCGGCGGATGACTCGCAGGTAAAGGATGAGACGCCGAAGACCGGACAGTCGTTAAATCCGAAATATGTTCTGTGCATCGGTGTGATGTTGCTGGGAATCTATATGATTCTGACCAGTGAGAGACAGGAGAAGCAGAGAAAACGGGCAAATGGCTGACCGTTTGGTATAAACATGTAAAAATATGGAAGAATAGATGGAAGATATCCGTTGGGAGTTTTCCATCTTTTCTTTTTGCATGCAAAACTCTTTTTTACCCGCGTATTCCGCGAAATTCAAGGAAATTTTGGAAAAGAACTTGACAAAAAAAGATAGGGTTAATATAATGATTTAGCGTGCATACGTACGCCGAGATCAATTTATGATCTCATACAAATAAAACAGGAGGTGAAAATAATGCCAACATTTAACCAGTTAGTAAGAAAAGGACGTCAGACATCTGTTAAGAAGTCTACAGCACCTGCACTTCAGAGAGGTTACAACTCTTTACAGAAGAAGCCAACCAATACTTCTTCCCCGCAGAAGAGAGGTGTATGTACTGCTGTTAAGACAGCTACTCCTAAGAAACCTAACTCAGCTCTTAGAAAGATCGCCAGAGTACGTCTTTCCAACGGAATCGAGGTTACAAGCTATATCCCGGGTGAGGGACATAACTTACAGGAGCACAGCGTTGTTCTGATCCGTGGTGGTCGTGTTAAGGATTTACCAGGTACAAGATATCACATTATCCGTGGTACACTTGATACTGCCGGTGTCGCTAACAGAAAGCAGGCTCGTTCCAAGTACGGCGCTAAGAGACCAAAGGCTGCAAAATAGTAGCGTAGAGTTACTGTAATTCAGCGAACCAATAGTATCACATGGTAAGTGTTGGAATTGTTTCACACAGAGATATATTTCCGCACGAACACGAAGGGGCAGATACCTGCCACTACATTGTGAGTACCGTTGAATTAATCGAAATGAAGTCCTCCGGATCCAGAGACTGGAGACCGGGCAATGCAGACAGAGTTCTGTATAGTAAATTATGATTAAGGAGGGAAGAACCGTGCCACGTAAAGGACATACTCAGAAAAGAGACGTATTAGCAGATCCAATGTACAATAACAAAGTGGTTACCAAGCTTGTCAATAACATCATGTTAGACGGTAAGAAGGGTGTAGCACAGAAGATTGTATACGGAGCTTTCAAGAGAGTAGAGGAGAAGGCTGAGAAGCCGGCTCTCGAGGTATTTGAAGAGGCCATGAACAATGTTATGCCAGTTCTTGAGGTAAAGGCAAGACGTATCGGTGGTGCTACTTATCAGGTGCCGATCGAGGTCAGACCAGACCGTCGTCAGGCTTTAGCACTTCGCTGGTTGACAACATACTCCCGTAACCGCGGTGAGAAGACCATGGAAGAGAGACTTGCTAATGAGATCTTAGATGCAGCTAACAACACAGGTGCATCCGTTAAGAAGAAAGAAGATATGCACAAAATGGCAGAGGCAAACAAAGCGTTTGCTCACTACCGTTTCTAATTTAGGGAGGAAATACCTTGGCTGGAAGAGAATATCCATTAGAGAGAACCAGAAACATTGGTATTATGGCTCATATCGATGCGGGTAAGACCACATTGACCGAGCGTATTCTGTACTATACCGGTGTTAACTATAAGATTGGTGATACTCACGAGGGTACTGCTACCATGGACTGGATGGAGCAGGAGCAGGAGAGAGGTATCACCATTACATCAGCCGCTACGACCTGCCATTGGACTCTGGAAGAGTTCACAAAGCCGAAGCCGGGTGCTCTGGAGCATCGTATCAACATCATTGATACCCCAGGACACGTTGACTTTACGGTTGAGGTAGAGCGTTCACTCCGTGTACTGGACGGCGCTGTCGGCGTCTTCTGTGCAAAGGGTGGTGTTGAGCCTCAGTCAGAGAATGTATGGCGTCAGGCTGATACCTACAACGTACCGCGTATGGCATTCATCAACAAGATGGATATCTTAGGTGCGAACTTCTACGGCGCTGTTGATCAGATCCGTACAAGATTAGGTAAGAACGCAATCGTTCTTCAGCTGCCGATCGGCAAGGAAGATGATTTCAAGGGAATCATCGACCTGTTCGAGATGAAGGCATATATCTACAACGACGATAAGGGTGATGATATCACCGTTACCGATGATCTTGGAGATATGAAGGACGACGCAGAGCTTTACCGCAGCGAGCTGGTAGAGAAGATCTGCGAGCTGGACGATGACCTTATGATGATGTACCTCGAGGGTGAAGAGCCATCCGTTGAGGAGATGAAGAAGGTCTTAAGAAAAGCTACCTGTGAGTGTACTGCAGTACCTGTATGCTGCGGATCTGCTTACAGAAACAAGGGAGTGCAGAAGCTGATCGATGCAATCATCGAGTACATGCCGGCTCCGACCGACATCCCGCCTATCAAGGGTGTTGACTTAGATGGCAATGAGGTTGTAAGACACTCTTCCGATGAAGAGCCGTTCTCCGCACTTGCATTTAAGATCATGGCGGACCCGTTTGTAGGAAAGCTTGCATTCTTCCGTGTATATTCCGGTACTATGAACTCCGGTTCTTATGTACTGAACGCAACAAAAGACAAAAAAGAGCGTGTTGGACGTATCTTACAGATGCATGCCAACAAGCGTCAGGAGCTGGAGAAAGTATACTCCGGAGATATCGCTGCAGCTGTTGGATTCAAGTTCACAACGACAGGTGATACCATCTGTGATGAGCAGCATCCGGTAATCTTAGAGTCCATGGAGTTCCCGGAGCCGGTTATCGAGCTCGCAATCGAGCCGAAGACCAAGGCTGGACAGGGTAAGATGGGTGAGGCTCTTGCAAAACTTGCAGAAGAGGATCCTACATTCCGTGCTCATACAGATCAGGAAACTGGTCAGACAATCATCGCCGGTATGGGTGAACTTCACCTGGAGATCATCGTAGACCGTCTGCTTCGTGAGTTCAAGGTTGAGGCGAACGTTGGTGCGCCTCAGGTTGCTTACAAAGAGACATTTACAAAGCCGGTTGATGTTGAATACAAATATGCAAAGCAGTCCGGTGGACGTGGTCAGTACGGACACTGTAAAGTGAAGTTTGACCCGATGGATCCGAACGGTGAAGAGACATTCAAGTTTGAGTCTACCGTAGTCGGCGGTGCGATTCCGAAGGAGTACATCCCGGCAATCGGCGAAGGTATCGAGGAAGCTGCTCAGGCAGGTATCCTTGGTGGATTCCCGGTACTCGGTGTTCATGCGAACGTATACGATGGATCTTACCATGAGGTCGATTCCTCCGAGATGGCATTCCACATTGCCGGATCTATGGCATTCAAGGAAGCTATGCACAAGGCAAACCCGGTATTACTCGAGCCGATCATGAAGGTTGAGGTTACAATGCCTGAGGAGTACATGGGTGATGTTATCGGTGATATCAACTCCCGTCGTGGACGTATCGAGGGTATGGATGATATCGGCGGCGGTAAGCTTGTAAAGGCATATGTACCGCTTGCAGAGATGTTCGGTTATTCTACAGACCTGCGTTCTAAGACACAGGGACGTGGTAACTACTCGATGTTCTTCGAGAAGTACGAGCAGGTACCGAAGAGTGTACAGGAGAAGGTATTGGCTGACAAGTCCAAATAGGCTTTCTGTATGCAGTTTGTAAAAATCCCGGATTTTCCCATAAACAGGGGAAATCCGGTAAGAAATAGCTTGAAAAACCGCTGATTATTTTATATAATCAGAGTTAGCCGAGTTATTCTTATATAATAACTATAGCCCGCAAGGGGCATCATTTTAAGGAGGATATTCAAAATGGCAAAAGCTAAGTTTGAAAGAACAAAACCACATTGTAATATCGGTACCATTGGACACGTTGACCATGGTAAAACAACTTTAACAGCAGCTATCTCCAAAGTATTAGCTGCAAGAGTTGCTGGTAACACAGCTACAGATTTCGAGAACATCGATAAGGCTCCGGAAGAGAGAGAGCGTGGTATCACAATTTCTACCGCTCACATCGAGTACGAGACAGAGAAGAGACATTACGCACACGTTGACTGCCCAGGCCATGCTGACTATGTAAAGAACATGATCACTGGTGCTGCACAGATGGATGGTGCTATCCTCGTAGTAGCTGCTACTGACGGTGTTATGGCTCAGACAAAAGAGCACATCTTACTTTCCCGTCAGGTAGGTGTACCTTACATCGTTGTTTTCTTAAACAAGTGCGATATGGTAGACGATCCGGAGCTCATTGAGTTAGTAGAGATGGAAGTTACCGAGCAGCTTGAGGAGTACGGCTTCGAGGGATGCCCGATCATTAAGGGTTCTGCTCTTAAGGCTCTTGAGGATCCGATGGGCGAGTGGGGCGACAAGATCATGGAACTCATGGATACAGTTGATGAGTACATTCCGGATCCGCAGCGTGACACAGATAAGCCATTCCTTATGCCGGTCGAGGATGTATTCACAATCACAGGTCGTGGTACAGTTGCTACCGGACGTGTTGAGAGAGGTACATTACATCTGAATGATAACCTTGAGATTCTTGGTGTTAGAGATGATGTTCAGACAACCGTTGTAACCGGTATCGAGATGTTCCGTAAGCAGTTAGACGAGGCTCAGGCTGGTGATAACATCGGTGCATTACTTCGTGGTATCAACCGTGACCAGATCGTTCGTGGACAGGTTCTTGCTAAGCCAGGTACTGTTACCTGCCATCACAAGTTCACAGCTCAGGTTTACGTTCTGACAAAGGACGAGGGTGGTCGTCATACTCCGTTCTTCAACAACTATCGTCCGCAGTTCTACTTCAGAACAACAGACGTAACAGGTGTTTGCAACCTTCCGGCTGGTACAGAGATGTGCATGCCTGGTGATAACATCGAGATGACTATCGAGTTAATTCACCCGGTAGCTATGGAGCAGGGTCTTACATTTGCTATCCGTGAAGGTGGACGTACTGTTGGATCAGGACGTGTTGCTACTATCATCGAGTAATTAAATATTATTCAGTAAATTCAAGGGTTTCGGAGATTTCTCCGGAACCCTTTTTACATGCGATAATAATGAAGATGGGTGTGAGCGGTGCCAAAATGGTGCCAAAAAAAACTCCGTCGAATTTGCTATTCAACGGAGCTTTTTTCTTACCATCCCTTAATCTGTTTTACCTGTTCTGCCCGTTCGGGGTCTCTGTGATATTGTAGTTTGAATTGTATCGTTTCGACCACTTCTTTCCTTGCTTCATCATCCAACTGATAAAAGGAAGTCAAAAGATTATCCACATCCGGCATACTATTTTTACCGAATAGGTACATAAGTGGATAGAGAGAGTTTTTCAAGTAGGTTTTGACTCTGCTTGCATCCAAGGCTCCATTCAATCCATCTGGAAGAGTGGGATATATTTCTTCTTCGGTAATAGCTCCAGAGAAAGGACTTGCAGAGCATATCTCATTCACATCAATATCTAAAGCATTGGCAAGTCGGAGCGCAAAGTCAAAGCGGATATTGGAATCTTTTTGAATAATCGTGTATAACGTGGTGGCACTAATGCCGGTTTCTTTTGCAATTCTGCGTACATTTGTACCTTTTTCATCAAGGTACTCTTTTAATTTCTTTCCATCGCCCATAAGCAACCTCCTATTTTCATAGACAAAGTAATTACGAAAAACATAAATTCAATTATTATCATATCACATTTACGAAAAACATAAAAGTAAAAATTACATAATTTTAGAATTACGAAAACCGTAAAATAATATTTACGAAGTATTGACATTATTTACGGACAGTGATAATATGAATTTACGAAAACCGTACACAACAAAAATACAAGAGTTGTAACGGAATTGTAGAATGAGAAGGGAGGATGAATATATGGCGAACTATCAATATATGATGAGTGCGGATGATGTGGCTAAGGAACTGGATTGTTCCAAGTCGTATGCTTACAAGTTGGTGAAGGCAATGAATAAGGAACTTGCGGAGCAGGGATATATCACAATGGCAGGACGGATTCCAAGAGCATATTGGGCAAAAAAGATGTTCGGATACGAGCTGGCTGCGAACTAAGAGAGGAGAAGAAAGGAATGGCTTACAAAGAAAAAGACACGAAGAAATGGACTGCCCAGTGGTTTGAAACGAATGCAAAGGGCGAAAAGAAAAAACGAAGAAAGAGAGGATTTTCCACAAAAAAGGAAGCTCTGGAATATGAGCGACAGAAAAAACTCAATAGCAGTCGAAGTATGGATATGAAATTGAGTGAATTTATGGAGGTATATTTTGAGGACAAACAGAATGAACTCAAAGAACGTACCATGAAAAACAAACGTTATATGATGGAACAGCATATTATTCCGTATTTTGGAAATCAAATGATGAGTGAAATATCAGCTTCGCAGATTATTCAGTGGCAGAATGAAATGCAGACAAAAGGCTTTTCGGAATCATATCTGCGAATGATACAAAATCAGCTAACCAGCTTGTTTACTCATGCTTCAAGGATTTACGATTTGCATACAAATCCTTGCAAGAAGGTAAAGCGGATGGGAAACTCGGACAGCAGAAGCTTGGATTTCTGGACAACAGAGGAGTATCAGCAGTTTATTCAAACTATAGAACCGGGAACAAGATATTATCTCATCTTTGAAATTCTTTTCTGGACTGGATGCAGAATTGGAGAACTACTTGCATTAACTCCGGCAGATATAAACTTTGAAAGAAATCAAATCAGCATCACAAAAACGTACTATAGGACAGAACGAAAGGATGTGATTACAGAACCAAAGACAAAACAATCTGTGCGAACAATAGAAATACCGGAATTTTTGAAGCAGGAAATAAAGCAATTTATTGAAGGACATTACGGTATGCCGGAGAATGAAAGACTTTTCCCTATTGTGCAGGAAGCAGTACAGCATAAGATGAAGCACAATATGGTGAAAGCCGGAGTAAAGAAAATCCGAGTGCATGATTTAAGACATTCACATGTAGCATATCTCATCAACAAAGGGATTGAGCCGATTCTGATAAAGGAAAGATTAGGGCATAAGGATATAAGAATTACCCTAAATACTTATGGTCACTTATATCCGAATCAGCAACGGAGAATTGCAGATTTGCTGGATAATGAACAAGAAAAAAGTCCCAACAGCGGCAACTGTCAGGACTAAAGATAACCGGATAAACCTCTGTTATCCTATGTATATACAAGCTAAGTATAGCAGAGGTTTTCTCCGGTAGCAATTATAAAATTAAAATTGGAGGAGAAAATGACAGAACAGAAGATTGAATTAAAGATGATTAGAATGTCAGAGGTACAGTCGCAGGAGATTGAGTGGCTGTGGTATCCATTCATTCCTTATGGCAAGCTGACAATTATTCAGGGTGATCCGGGTGACGGAAAGACAACAATGGTCTTGAATCTGGCGGCAAAGCTGTCAAAGGGCGAAGCACTGGATGAAAATATGAAAGTCACAGAGCCGGTCAATGTAATATACCAGACTGCGGAGGATGGTCTTGCGGATACAGTAAAACCAAGATTAGAACTTGCCGGAGCAGACTGCGAGAGAATTATCGTTATTGATGAGAGTGACAAGTCACTGTCTATGGTAGATGAACGCTTGGAAGAAGCGATTGTAAGGACTGGTGCAAGGCTCTTGATTTTAGACCCGATACAAGCCTATCTGGGCGGTGGCATGGATATGAACCGAGCAAACGAAGCAAGGGATATGACAAAGAAATTAGGAGCATTGGCAGAGAAAACAAAGTGTGCAATTATCCTTATCGGTCATATGAATAAGGCTTCCGGCAATAAAGCGGCATACCGGGGCATGGGTTCCATAGATTTCTTTGCAGTGGCAAGAAGCGTATTACTGGTCGGACGGGTAGAGGGAGAACCGAATACCAGAGCTGTTGTCCAGATAAAAAATAACCTTGCGGCATTCGGGCACTCGAAGGCATTTGTCTTATCAGAGGAAGGCTTTCAGTGGATTGGAGATTATGAGATTACTGTGGATGAGGTGCTTGGCGGCATTGCACCAAAGGCAAATAAAATGGAGCTGGCAAAGCAGATGTTACGGGAACTTGCAGAAACACAGAATGCGGTTTTGAGCAACGAAATCTTTGACCGGGCAGAAGAACTGGGAATTTCCAAACGAACACTGGAAAACGCAAAGAAAGAGCTGGGTATCCGGGCAAGAAAAATCAATAACGCTTGGTACTGGGAACTGGATAAGGTAAAGCAGGAATAGAGGAAGAACGCAACAATGCAGAGTATACAGAAATGCGGTCTTGAAGATTGCAAGGTTGCAAAAGATATAGACATTGCGTTGTTGCGGTCTTGCAGAAAGGATTGGTCGATTGAAATGAAGAATGTGCAGATTTCGCAGGAACTGTTCTTTTTGCTCGTGAGATATTTTCTCATAGGGCAGGAAGAAACGGAGCCGGAGATAGTTAAGGCATTGGAGAAAAAGATGGATGCCCTGGTAATGAGAGAGCTGTATACGCAGTATAAAACTGCACCGACAGAGGAAGAAAAGGAAAAGGCACGCAGGGAATATCTAGACAGGCGTGGTGTGCCGGACAGCTTCCGATGGTAATTTCCTTAGACGAATAAAACGGGAGCGTGGCACGCACCCGTAGGAAACGATTAAGGAAAAATGGTGCGGTGACAGCGATGACAATGTGACCGGAACGGGCACAACTGCCGCAGGCAGAAAAAGCTTCCGGCAGGACGCAAAACCCGATTTATCGGGTTGCATTTTTGATGGCGAAGCTGTCAAAAGTGCTTTTGCGTTACTTTCGACGAAAGTAACAAAGCCTGTGCCTATCGGCACTAAAAGATACAGATAAAAAGAGATGAGAGGTGGTTTTATTGGAGAGAACGATTAGCGGAATGATGGGGAAAGGCTCTGTGAATCACAATACAAGAGCATTTTCAGCAAAGAATGTAGATAAAGAAAGGAGCCGGGACAATGTGGAATTTTGTCACGAGGATATAAAGGCAGTGTATCATGAACTGTTTGACGAAGCTCTGGAACGGTACAATGCGAAGCAGAAACGCAGTGACCGGAAGATTGAAAACTATTATGAGAAAATCCGGCAGGGGAAGCAGGAGAAACTGTTTTACGAAGTGATTTTCCAGATAGGTAACAGAGATGACATGAATGCACGGAGTGAGGAGGGGCAGTTGGCAAAGCAGATACTTATTGACTTCATGACAGACTTTCAAAGCAGGAATCCGAATCTTCATGTATTCTCGGCACATCTGCACATGGATGAGGAAACACCGCATATTCATATCGATTTTGTTCCGGTCATTACCGGGAGTAAGCGAGGACTTGATACAAGGGTTTCGCTGAAAGGGGCATTGGCGGAGCAGGGATTTGAAGGCGGCACCAGAGGAGCAACAGAATGGAACCAGTGGATAGAATCAGAGAAAAAGGAACTTGCGGCAGTCATGGAACGATATGGTGTTGAATGGCTGCAGAAGGGTACGCACAATAAACATCTGTCGGTGCTGGATTATGAGAAGCAGGAGAGGGTAAAGGAAGTAGCAGAGCTAGATTCTCAGCTTGCACAATCAGAAATTGCATTGCAGACAGCAAGTAAAATGGTGGACAGTCAGCTTGCTCGTGCGGAAGAATTGGCAGAGATGGGAGATAAGTTTCAAAGACAGAACGAGGAAATTAAGGCAGATAATGCAGAACTGGAAAAAACGTATGTAGATACAAAGCAGAGTTATAACAGTTTGTTGGCAAAAAACAGTCAGTTGATTTTCGAGAATGAGGATTTGGAGCAGGAAAAGGAAAGGCGGTTGTCCGGCAACCGGGAATTAGAAAAGCAACAGCAGAAGCTTCAAAAAGAACTGGAAGCTATGGCGGGTTCTAAGGTCGCTCTGGAGCGTAATGTGAGAGCCTATGACGAGGAAAAACAATGGCAGCTTCCAGAGCCGGGAGTGATGCAGTCGGCGAAATCCTATCGTGAAAAGGTGGCATTACCATTGATTACAAGATTAAAGGAACTTGTAAAAAGCCTAACAATTAAGTGTGTGGGTCTGATGGAGCAGGTGAAGAAGCTGACTGCAAAGGTAAATCAGCAGGGAGAGGATATTGCATGGTATAAGAATAAAATCAAGGAGCAGAATAGCACAATGGAGCATTTGCAGGAGAAAGCGGAGGATTTGGAACGAGTGAAACAGTATGTCGGGGCTGACAAAATACAGGATATTATTGACAATGTGAAAGAAGCGGAACGGTTACAGGCAGAGCAGAAGCGATTGCAGAGAAGCTATCAGAACAGAATGAGCAGATAAGGAGATAGATGGATATGACGGATAAAATCAAAGAAACAGAAGTGTTGAGAAAGCACATCATTGGAGAAAACGGAATCAGTTACACTTTGGGAGAGGATGGTCTGTATTATCCAGATCTCCGGCTCCCGGAGGGAACGCATTATGAAATTGGCAGATACGGAAGAATGAGAGCAGAGTATCTGAAAGAGTACCATAGAGCATTGTATCTGGAATTGCTGTTGGATGGAAATTTAAATGAATATCTGCACCAGACGGACGAAGAATGTTATCAGATGATGGAGCGACTGGTGGAACAGATGAAAGCAAAGCAGGGAGTGACGGCGCAGTTGAAGTCGGAGAATCAAATGCAGTGGGTAGGAATGATGAACAATATCCGGCACTGTGCGGAAGAAGTGGTGTTGAAAGATATAGTGTATGTGTGATGTTGGGCAGTTTTCAGACTGCCCTTAATAATTTTGAATAGCAGAAACAAGAGCTAAATGATATAATACTGTTAAAAGTGGTGCGGAGGTAGACTATGAAAAAATTTCAATATATAGTTGTACTGTTGTTTGTGATAGTTCTTGGAACAGGATGTTCTAATGATGAAAAACAAGAAAATTTTTTATCAGAGACAGAGAATGAGATAGAAAATAAAGAAGATGGCGTAATTTATGAAGTGTATACGGGGAATTGGTCAAATGATGGAAGAACGCATGACCAGATTTTGTCAGAAGGTGGAGTAGAATTATCTTGTACAATTACAGAAAGTAATCGACTTACGGGTACGCTGTTTGCTCAACAGGAAATGACTGAACGCTTTGCTGTTGTTGAAGATATTAGTGGAGAGATAGAACAGAACGAGCTGCTTTTTGATTATGCTGATGATGGTTGGGGAAATAGTGGCACATTACATATGCAATTTAGAAATGATAGCATTTATGTAGAGATATTAAATTATTGTGAGGCAGATGGAGGAAGTGACTATGGTATTAGTGGTTATTATGAGTTGATAAGGGAAAATGAAGCGGAAAGTAGAGAAAAGGAGTTAGAAAATACGATTGACGAACGAAGTCAATATTATAGAGCCAGTGCATATTATTTGGAAATAGTTGATTATTGGGAAAATGTCAGAGAAGCCAGAGATGTATCAAATGTAAATGAACCACTATTTGCAACTAATAAGCAATACTATACAAAAGAGAACTTTGAAAATGAACCAAAATTAGTTATTCACTTGGCAAAAAATGAAATATATGCAAGGCATGGTTATATTTTTAAGAATGAAGATTTGTATAATTATTTTATGGGTTGTGTGTGGTATAATCCAACTTGTAAAGCAGAAGATTTTGATGATAGTGTGTTAAACGAGTACGAAAAAGCTAATCTTGAGATATTGGCATCAATGGATACCTATTAAAAGCGAGAGGAGTAATTTATGAAAAAGAGATGTGTTTTGTTTATACTGTGTATGATGTTTTTGGTTGGATGTTCAGAACAAAATGAAGAAATAAGAAATTCAGTAATAGAGGAGAGTACGGAAACAGAAAGCAGTCTAATTATTGAAGAAGAAACAGAGGAAAATAATGTCCAAATAGAACCAGTAGCACCTACGAAAGAAGAAGTTTTTGCTATGAGAGAAAAAGTATTGGACGGAATGACTGACGATGAGAAGGAAAGATTAACAGAGAATATTAAAGTTGCAAATCTTCAAATGGAACGAGCATATCTGAATGATGGCATCTTTGATAAACTAGAAGATAAAGACAGTCTTGCTTGGAATTATTTCGACCAGAAAGGTGATATTCAAGTTGGGTGGGCGTATGACAGTAATAAAATAACAGTCATGAATGAAGAAGGTATTACGGAAAGTGAATTTTATCAAAAGTATGGTAAACCCGTAATGGTTTATAATAGATTTGACGGAGCAAATTTTGTAAACTTGATTCAAGATATGCAGAAGTCAATTCATAATGAGGAACTGTACGCAGACCTTCAGAGATTGATAGATTTGACTAATTTGGCAACCGAAACTCACGAAATGGAATATGCAAATGATATATATAAAATTCTGCATGATATGGATTACTTCCTTTTGAGATATGGAATCGAAGATGTAGGGAAGTATACGCAGGATGGAGGCGTGGTAGCAAAGTATTATGGTGTACTTACTGTGTATCAGAATGAAGATAAGGGTGGATGGCAATAGTATATAATTGATAATAAAAGACAAATTGAATTTGTAAATAACTTACTGTTCATGGAGATGGGAATATGATAGTAGAAATAATTTTCTCAGATTATTATAGAACATTTTTATTATGTATACTTTCAATGGGAGTTACATTTTTTATACGGAAATTTAGTGTAAAAGAAGGAGTATTGGCATTAGTGATGTACGAATTTATTATGTTAATACCATTTGTTTGGATACTTATTGTAAGTGTAGTCTTTACTGAATTTAACTTTCAGCAAATAATAGAAATTGTTCAGTGGGAGCTAAAATGGATAATTTATTTTACAACGTGTACGGTGTTGCAATTCATAATGTACTATCTTTTTTGGAAAAGAAATGTAATATACAAAATAGGAACTTTACTCTTTTGTGTCACTGTTGTTGTTGTTCCTTTGTATGTGATTAATTTTAACTGAAACAGATAGAATGAATAATGAGAATTATAATATTATGAAACCAACAATCGTTCATAGATGCCATTAGAAGACAAGTTGTTTATGTGTACTTGGGATGTTATAGTTAACTTAAATAAATAATTTCTATGCGGTGCCAAAACGGTGCCAAGAAATCGAACAAATTGAAATACAGAATGCAAAAACAGCAGTTTTCTGCGAAATTTGCCACCAAAAAGCATAGAAAATACGAAGAAATACGGTATTCAAATAACGTGAAGGTGGTAGAACTGTAGGTTCAGGCCGTGTTGCTACAATCATCGAGTAATTAAATATTATTCAGTAAATTTAAGGCTCCCAGGGTTTTCCTTGGGAGCCTTTTTTGCATTAAAGTGGGAAACTGTAGCTGCCGGGATCTGGATCGGCGGTTGCAGGAGAGGAAAACTGTAGCTGTCGGAGTCTAGGATAACCGTCATGGAACTGAGAAATCGCGGGCAAGAGGCCACTCGACGGAACGTAGAATCCGCACAAATTCACCATATTCTACGCTGCGTGTGTGTGAAAGCCGTGGGAGCGGGAACATAATGAGACCAGAAAGGAGGAAGACATGGATCAGATTAAGACAGGAAAATTTATTGCAGATGAGAGAAAGAAAAAGGGTTACACGCAGAGACAGCTGGCGGAGCAGCTGGGAATCAGTGATAAGACGATCTCAAAATGGGAGCGCGGAAATGGTTTCCCGGAGATTTCACTGCTGCTGCCGTTATGCAACGAACTGGATCTATCTGTAAACGAATTGCTGACAGGAGAACGGATTTCCGAGACAGAGTATCGGGAGAAAGCGGAGGAGAATATGGTGAATTTAGTGAAAGAAGCACAGGAAAGCAAGAAGAAAATTATTTTATCCGGAATGGTATCGGCGCTTGTGATCATTGCAGCTACGCCAATGTTTGTGGTAGCGGGAGCATTTCCGATGGAGGACTGGATGCGGATTGCACTGATTGCAGTCGGCATAGTTGTCATTGTGATCGGCATTGCGATTGCATGCATTCTTGATCGTGATGCAGGAGCTTATGAGTGCCCGGAGTGTAAGACGCGGTTTGTGCCTGAGATGGGTGCTTATGTTATGGGACCGCACACGCTGACTAGGAGGAAGCTGGTATGCCCGCATTGCGGAGCGCACCGATACTGTAAAAAGGTGTTGACGAGATAAAAAATATATCTGAAAATATAGGTAGAAACCCAAAGAAGGTACGCCTATGATTACATTAAACGATTATCTCTACTCCGGAGACACCGTCTTAAAAATTTTGAAAAAATACACCGAAGACCTGCGGCAGTCCGCAGCGCAGACCGGGAATGAAGTGGATGTCAGGCACTGTGAATTTCTGTCGCAGATTATGGAATTGCTTGAGCACAATGATTTCCTGACGGCGCAGTCGCAGAAGATCCGGGAATTCTATAAATATATGGCGCGGGAATATCCTTATCTGTCCTTTACATTCAAAGGGCGGATCAAGTCTTTGATCCGTGCGGAGGCGAAGTTCAACGGTTATGTGGTGGAGTACATCTATGACTACTATACGAAGAACGGAACGTATCCGCCGGTGCCGGAATTGCAGGAACGCTTGAACTGCTTCCGGGATCTGATCGCGTACCGGATTGTCATCTCCATGCCGAAGTGCCATCTTAAGAATCCAGACGACGGAGAGCGGGAGGAGATCCGATATCTGTATGAGACCGCCAATGTGCTTAAGGGATTTCTGGAGGAGCGCGGGTTTACGGCGGAGTCCGCCGGAGGTGTGAAGGAGAGCGACTCCCCACTGCTTTCGGATGCGGTGCGCCCGTATTACCGCGATTATATCGCGCATGTGGACCCGGACGGCTACCGCTCCCTGCATATTACGTTCTTTGATAACAGCGCGAAGTGCTACATGGAGATGCAGCTTCGGACGAAGCGGATGGACGATATTGCAGAGATCGGACCCGCCAATCATCTGGGGTATGAGAAAAAGCAGGAGAGCGACCGGGCGAGAAGGGATGCCATCCCTGAGGGGGAATGTGTCTACTTTGATGAAGCCTACGAGCGCTGCCGGAGACTGCACGAACTCGAGCTTGCAAAGCTAGATGTCAATATGTTTGCGGCAATCGACAACAGCCTCATCAATGACGGGTGCGGGCTGTACCGTGGCCGGCTGATTCTTCCGTATGAGCACCTGTCGCGTTTTCAGAATGATCTGATTGACTAGGAGAAGGCACCGGCCGCTTTTTCTGTATTTATGTGAAAGATTCTGTGGCGGATGATTGACGAATGGAGCCAGGCAGAGTATGATAGAAAGATAGGAATGTGTACACATTCTATCAGAGAACACAGGAATAAGGGGAAAGAACATGGGGACAAAACAGTATGAGAGGATCTTTCAGATTCTGGGTGCTGTACTGCTCGCCGCAGTGGTTGTGGGAGTGATCGCTGTATGTTTTGGCAACGGAGCGAGGAGCGGAGTCAAGAGAGAGATCGGAGCGTCCGACTATTATTCGCAGGAGGAGATCAGTGCGGCGATGGATACCGCGCAGGAGTATTTCGACGATCATTTTCCGGGATGTGTGATGACAGCTTTCCGGTACGATGAGGAGAGCGTGCGGGAAGCGGAGCCGGAATGGGCAGATCAGTATCAGGCAGATCAGGCAATTGTTCTTCTGTCAGATTTTCAGACGGACAAGCACGGCGGAGACGGAAGCCTCAATCCAAACGAAATTTATCAGGACTGGCAGTGGGTGCTAGTGCGCTCCGGAAACGGTGACTGGACATTGAAGACATGCGGGTATTAACCTGCATGTCTTTTTTTTATTCATAGGAAATTACATCCTATGAATGAAAAAGCCCTCCGGGCAGGATCGCACTGCGTCGGAGTGGAATTATGTCGCTAGAGCAACCCGCCGCAGGCGGAGAATCCTGCAAAGCAGGATTCTTTTTTGTTTCATAGGAAATATCGTGATACATTTATGTGTGAAAGTAGAACCTTCCTATGAAATAAAAAACGCACCGCGAGGATGCGCAGCTCACGGTAAGGAAAATATCGCTTTGCGAACCGCGAGCGCGCGGAGAATCTCGCAAGCGAGATTCATTTCATTAAGTTACTTTCCGGTAACCGAGGTACAAAAAAGGTGCGTACTTTACACGACAGGAGGCGTATCTTGCCGGGATGACAATGGAAAAAGGAATCACGGAACTTGACGGACGCTCGATCTGCATTGACGGCGACATCGGCGAAGTGCTGGCGCAGCTGTAGGGAACTGTTATTTTTTCCCGTAGAGAATGCCCATGCCGCTGATCATCCAGGGTGTGCGCACGTAGGCGGGGACAAAATCCAGTGTTTTTTCCAGATTTCCGATGTAGTGGATCTCGGAAATGCCTTCCTTTTTCAGCTCTTCCACAAAGGCATCCATGTCGCCGTAGAGGCTTTTCTGGGCGAAGAGATCCTGGAAAGAAAAAGCTCCGCCGCGTTTTACGACGCGCAGTGCCTCCCGCACGACATCACGCTTGTCTCTGGCGGAGTGGACTTCATGGAAGACGAAGTTGCTGACGGCGGCGTCAAACGTCTCGTCGGCATAGTTCAGGTGTGCCGCATCGCCTTTCTCAAAATGGATGCGGGAAGCGACGCCCTCGATTGCCGCATTTTTTTCGCACTGCTCTTTGGCGTAGTTCCACTGCGCGCCCCAGTAATCCATGCCGATGAGCGCTGCGTCCGGGAATGCCTTGGCACAGCGGATGGTGAGCGGGGCAGCGCCGCAGCCGATGTCGAGAAGCGTGCCGTGTCCGTCCCAGTTGAGATGGGCGACCAGATGTGCGTGAACCTTTGCCATCATATCGCCTTTTCCAAAGGCAAAGCATTCGTGGCACGCATACATATAGATGCCGAAGGCGAGCAGAACGGCGCAGAGAATGGCGCAGATGACCGCGAGGGGCGTGTTTGAGAAAGCAAGACCTGACAGCAGTGCAAGCACCAGAAAGAGAGCGGCGCCGCCGAAGGTCAGATACAAGAGTTTTTCAGGTACCCAGTTTCCGTAGTTTGGTTTTTGATTCATTGTGTTTTCCTCCTCGATAACAAATATTTTTTTTGTTATGTTTTATAAAAGAAAATGCCCACCGGATTAACGGTGAGCATCATTCTCTTCCTTTAAATATTGTATTAAACTCAGGGTGCCGGCGTCGGCGTGGATGCCGATCGCTCTGGCTAAAAACAGTCTTTCTTTCATTGTGTAGTCTCCATGAACTAATTCCAGATACCCGTGCAGGCGCATGGACGCAAGAATCCGGATCAGTTCCGGATCCGGTTCGGCGCCGAGATACTTTCTGTAATAACGGCGGAAAGATTCCTGCATCATCGCGGCTGCTTCCTCATGAAAATGTTCATAGCAGCTGCCGGCGGATTTCTCCATCAGGATAATACATTCCTCGCGGTGTGCGGAGAGATACCGGATGATCTGGATCTCATTGTCGTCTGCAGTCTCGGGATGTTCCTCCTCCATCCGGGCAAGCCCGGAAAGGAGCTCTCTGGAATCTGCGATGAAGGGATCTAAGATGGCGCGAAGCAGCGCTTCCTTGCTCGCAAAAGAAAAGTAAAAGGCGCCGGTTGTCACGCCGGAAGCTTCGCAGATCGAGCGGAGGTTCGCCTTCGCATATCCCTTTTCCAGAAATTCCCGTTTCCCGCAGGAAAGCAATTTCTTTTCGGTTAATTTTTTTCGGTCTTCTTCCATAACAACTGTTATGTTAGTACAAACTAACTTGGATGTCAAGATATACGAGGATTTTTTTAAAATGTATAGATTTCGTTAAAAAAATGAATAGAATATGTCCGCATATCATGATAAAATGGGGCTATAGACAATTTTAATGGAGGATACGAAAGGATGAAGAAAAAATCATCGGTTATTGCCAAACTCATTATACCGGTTGCGGTTCTTGGGTGCATCGCGATTATGATTGCAGGCGTGAGTCTTTATTCCATGACCGCCGTTCAGAAGGAAAGCAATCAGATCTCCGGAGAGGGTGTACGTGCGACAATCTGTATGGATGAGATCAATCTTGCTTTTGCCAACACGCAGAAGCTTACGCTTGCGCTCTGCGCAGAGCCGAGCAAGGATCTGTATGAGTATGTGGCATCCCAGCTGACGGAATACCAGTCGAACGTGGACAGCTATGAAAAGGAGCTTCTGGCGATGGATCACTATTTTACGGCAGATGATATCCAGCTTATGAATGAGACATTTGATCTGCTCACAGAGGCGCAGGGGACAACCGTGGAACTGATGCAGACGGCGATGGCCGGTGATTCTGCAGCAGCGGTGGCAAAGGCAAATTCTGTGATGACGGAGTGGTCAGATACGATTGCGGTCAATATGGATACGCTCATATCTCGCAACGATGAATTGGTGAAGCAGAATATTCAGGAACAGAAAGATCTGTACAACCAGAATATGATACTATCGCTGATCCTGCTGGCAATTTCTTTTGTGGCATTTGTCATGGTGGTTGTTGTGATTATCAAGACGGTTGTAAAGCCGCTCAGAAAGCAGACGAGTGAACTGACAGAGATTATTGATGAGATCAAAGGTGGACACGGTGACCTCACAAAGCGCGTTACGGTAAAGTCGATGGATGAGATCGGACAGTCATCGATCGGTATCAACCATTTCATCGAAACGCTGCAGAATATCATGTCCAACATCATCAGCAATTCCAATGTCCTTGACGGAGTTGTCGGAAATGTGGCAAGCAGTGTTGCAGCGTCCAGTGACAATGCCAATGATATTTCCGCGATCATGGAAGAACTTTCTGCGACGATGGAGGAGGTATCCGCAACGACGAACAGCGTCAGCGAGAATACGACCGCTGCGGAAGGCAAAGTACAGAAGATGGCAGATCAGACCAAGGTTATGTCACAGTATGCGCAGGATATGAAGAAGCGTGCGACGGAGCTGGAGCACACGGCGACTGAGAACATGAACAGTACCAATGAGATGATCGGCGAGATTACAACGGAGATGAATCAGGCTCTTGAGAATTCTAAGAGTGTGGAGAAGGTCGCACAGCTGACGGCGGATATTCTGAGTATCTCCAGCCAGACAAACCTGCTTGCGCTGAATGCATCGATTGAGGCAGCGCGTGCCGGTGAAGCCGGAAAGGGATTTGCAGTTGTAGCAGATGAGATCAGACAACTCGCAGATTCTTCGCGTGAGACAGCGAACAATATCCAGACGATCAATGAGCAGGTAATTGAGGCAGTACAGGGACTGGTTGTTTCTTCGGAGAAGATTGTTGGTTATATCAACGAGAACATCCTGCCGGATTACCGTGCATTTGTGCAGGGTGGTCAGCAGTACAATGATGATGCGACCCACATCGACAACACGATGGCAGAGTATGCGGGCGAGGCGCAGGATATACTGGCGACAATGATGGAGATGACAGAGGCAATTGAGGGCATCAGCCGTGCGGTCGAAGAGTCCGCAAACGGCGTGACTGATGCAGCCACGAACATTGATTCCCTGGTACAGTCCATGTCCACTGTAAACGGACAGATGGAGGAGAACAGTACTGTGGCAAAGAACCTCAAGGAAGAATCCGCGGCATTTGCATGTGTATAGAACGCGGGACGGAGCCATCTGAAAGAAGCTGCCGCACGAAGCAGGTAAACAGCTTTGAGTGATAAGTTATACTATGAGAAGCATACCCCTACGATTTCGGCTGGAATGCCTATGGAACATTCTGTTCAAAAAATGCGGCATTTCTAACCAGCCGGTGACTGCATCTGCGATGATCCGTGTCTTTCCAAGTTTGGAGCACTCTACGGACTATGTCCGCAAGCCAACAGACAATTTTAGGACTTTTGTGTGTCCCTTGCGGCGCCAGACAACAGATGGCATTTATGCCATCTTTATGTCGAACAAAACATAACCGCGCGAAGCCGATGTCTGAATTGGCATCTGCCCTATTTTCAATAGCAGATGCCAACGAGTTTCGGTTCGCGCGGTTTTATATTGTCTGTGAAGCGGTGCCATTAGGGACACTAGAAAGTCCGCTCATTGTCTGTGGCTTGTCGGACACACTCCGGGAGAGTCCAAACGTGGAAGAGACACGGAATCAGATGCAGTCATCCGGCTAGAAGAAATACACACATTTTTCTCCAACGAATGTTTCATATGCAGTTCCAGCCGAAATCTGTATCAAGTGCTTCCTGTAATATAACTTATCGCCCCAAAGTCAACTGCCCGCCTGATGGGACAGCTTCTTTGCTAACGGCAGGGTAAAGATAAATTCCGTTCCCACGCCTTCCGTGCTGATACAGTTGATGTTTTCGCCGTGTGCCTGGACAATCTCCTTTACGATGGAGAGACCAAGCCCGGTTCCTTTTTTGTCCTTGCCGCGGGAGAGATCCGTCTTGTAGAAGCGCTCCCAGATCTTTTTGATGCTGTCGCCCGGGATGCCGATGCCAGTGTCCTTGACGGAGACGAAGATCTTGTCGTTCTTCTCTGTGGTCTCGATTGTGATTGCGGAGTCCGTGTGGCTGAATTTGATTGCATTGTCGATCAAGTTGTAGAGCACCTGCTCGATCTTACTCATATCGGCGGAGACAAAAAGCTTCTCGCCGGTTAAGATCAGGTTGAAAGTAATGCGCTTTTCCATGCAGCGCCCCTCGAACGTCTGGACTGTCATGCGGATCGTGTGATTGATGTCGAAATCCGTGATGTCCAGCATCGTGCCGTGTGAGCCGAATTTGTTTAACTCAAGAAGGCTCTTGGTCAGCTTGTTCAGACGCTCGGTCTCAAAGAGGATGATGTTTAAATATTTGTCCTGCATCTCTACGGGAATGGTGCCGTCGAGCATCGCTTCCACATAACCTTTGATGGAAGTGAGGGGCGAACGGAAATCATGCGAGACGTTAGAGACGAACTTTTTCTGGTCGTCCTCCAGGGTATTCAGCTCGTTCGCCATGTAGTTGAGCGAGGCGGCGAGATAGCCGATCTCATCATTGGAGTGAACATCAATCTTTTTTTCAAAGTTGCCGGCGGCATATTCGTCCGCCGCTTTCGTAATCTTGCGGATCGGTATGTATACCACATAGGTAAACAGAATCAGTACCACAAAGGCTGCCAGAAACAGAAGCCCAAGCGTCTCATAAGCGATGGCGACAAGTCCGTTCGCGTAGGACACGAGACTGCTGGTCGGCTTGTGGATGACCACATAGCCGCGCACTTTGTAGTTGACGGTGATCGGCGAGAAAACACTTAACATCTCTGACGTAAACTGGTTATAAAACGTGCCGGTCTGATAATAGCGGCTTCCGAAGTCGGTAATGTTGAAGCCGGGAACCGGTGTGGGATCACAGCCCGGCGCCGCCGTGTTCAGAATGATGTTGCCGTGCGTGTCCACGATCCAGATTTCGCTGGAGAGATAGGTGCTTAAGGTGGAAAGCTGTGTCTGTATCTCGTCCAGCGTCATGGTCTTGGAAAAATAATTCCCGGCATAGTTGGAGGAGATCAGGGCGGATTCCCGGTAGAGGCTGGCAGCCTCCTTTTTTTCCACAAAGGCGAACGTAATGTGGTAGGTAAAGGTTGTGATGATGAGAAAACCGATCAGACCGTACATCAGATAGCCGGCGAGCAGTTTGGGGTAAAGGGTACGTTTCATAGGTCACGAACCTCGAATTTGTAGCCGATGCCCCAGACCGTTGCGAGGCTCCAGTTGGCATGATCCTTGATCTTCTCGCGGAGACGCTTCACGTGAACATCCACAGTACGCGTGTCGCCGATGTATTCATAACCCCAGATGTGGTCTAATAGCTGCTCTCTTGTAAAAACCTGATTCGGCGAAGCCGCAAGAAAATATAAAAGCTCCAGTTCCTTTGGCGGCATATCGACGGCCTGCCCCATGTAGATGACGGAGTAGTTCGAGAGATTGACCACCAGATCCGTGTACTTGACGCATTTTAACTCTGCGGCAGGTTCTTCCTGCTTTGCCGGCTGATAGCGGCGTAGCACTGCTTTGACGCGCGCAACAAGCTCCTTGGAGTCGAACGGCTTCATCATGTAATCGTCCGCGCCGAGCTCCAGACCGAGTACCTTGTCAAAAATCTCGCCTTTGGCTGACAGCATAATGATCGGAACATTTGCCTTCGCACGGATCTCGCGGCAGACCTGATAGCCGTCCATGCCGGGAAGCATCAGATCGAGCAGGATCAGATTCGGATTGTACTGATCAAAAGCGATCATGGCTTCCTCGCCGTCATTGACGATCCGGGTATCGAAACATTCCTTTGTGAGATACAGGGAAATCAGTTCTGCGATATTATTGTCATCATCTACGATGAGAATTTTCTGTTTTGCTGCCATATCATCATCTCCTCATTTTTATTTTAAATATCAGTCCTTAAACTCGGCAATCGTGACACCGGCATCGCCCTCGCCGAACTCGCCGAGGTGGAATGATTTGACATATTTTAAGCGCTTTAAATGAGCCTGCACTGCGTTGCGGAGTGCGCCGGTGCCTTTCCCGTGGACAATGCGCACGGACGGCAGATGCGCCAGATAAGCGTCGTCCAGATACTTGTCAAGAAGCGGAATGGCCTCGTCGGTCGTCTTGCCGATGAGGTTGATCTCTGTGGAGACGGAGGCGGATTTGCTCATCTTGATCTTGCCGGCACTGGTCTTCTGGAACTTCTTGGTGCCCGGTGCGGCATCCTCTTCCAGAAGGATCAGGTCGTTGATGTTGACCAGAGAGCGCAGAATTCCCATCTGCACATACAGGTCGCCCCTGGCATTCGGAAGGGAATGAACGGTGCCTTTTAAGTTCATGCTGATGACTTTGACGCTGTCGCCGATGCGCAGCTTCTTCGGAACGTTGTGGTTCGGTACGGAAGCTTTTTTCTGCTCGGACATCTTCTGTGCGGCTTTGTCCATCTTGCCGCGCAGCTTGGTACGTTCTTTTTCCATCTCGCTGACCGGTGCGCCCGTCTTGCCGTATTTGTTGAAATTGCGGATCGTTTCATCGGCGACATCCTTGGCTTCTTTTAAGATGCTGTATGCCTGCTCGTTTGCCTCGCGCAGAATCTTGTCGCGGCTGGAATCCAGGCGCTCCTGCTTCTGCTCCAGCTTTTTCTTTAAGGACTCGATCTCGGCTTTGTACTGGTTGATCTCTAACTGCTCCCGCTCGATTGTGCTGCGGCTCTTCTCAAGGTCTGCGATCAGGTCCTCAAAATCGCCCTCACTCTTGCTGATGCGCCCTTTAGCGTCGGCAATGAGGTCCGTCGGAAGACCGAGCTTTTCAGAGATGGCAAACGCGTTGCTCTTGCCCGGAATACCGATTAAGAGACGGTAGGTCGGACTTAACGTCGCCACGTCGAACTCGCAGCAGGCATTTTCTACGCCTGGTGTGGAGAGGGCATAGACCTTGAGCTCGCTATAATGCGTCGTAGCCATAATGCGTGCCCCGTAAAGGTGGAGCTTCGAGAGAATGGAGATCGCAAGCGCAGCGCCCTCGGTCGGATCGGTTCCGGCACAGAGCTCATCGAAAAGTACCAGAGAACGGTCATTGACCTGCTCTAAGATACGGATGATGTTGACCATGTGGGATGAGAACGTACTGAGCGACTGCTCGATACTCTGCTCGTCCCCGATGTCGGCGAACACTTCGTCGAAAAAACCGAGTTCCGAGCGCTCGGACGCCGGAATATGCAGGCCGGACTGTCCCATCAGCGTCAGCAGTCCGACGGTTTTTAAGGATACCGTCTTACCGCCGGTGTTTGGACCGGTCACGATCAGCAGGCGGAAATCCTCGCCGAGCCGTACGTCGATCGGAACAACCTTTTTCGGATCGAGTAGTGGGTGGCGTCCCTTGCGGATGTGAATCCGCCCGTCATCATTGAACAGCGGGGCAACCCCGTTGTATGTCTGAGCGAAAGCCGCTCTGGCAAAGATAAAGTCCAGCTCGGTCAGAAGTTCATAGTCGGCGAGCAGCTGTGTGGCGTAGGAGGCGGTCAGATTGCTTAAGCCGGCAAGGATAACCTCGATCTCCTCCTGCTCACGGAGCTGCAGCTCTTTGTATTCGTTGTTCAGATTGACGACAGCCATCGGCTCGATGAAAAGTGTGGAGCCGGTGGAGGACTGGTCATGGATCATGCCGGGAACGAGAGACTTTGCCTCCGCTTTGACCGGGAGACAGTAGCGCCCGTCGCGCATGGTAATGACGGTGTCCTGCAGATAGCTTCTGGTCGTGGTGTTGTTGATCATGGAGTTCATCTGTGCGCGGATCTTATCGTTCATTCCGCGCATGGAGCGCCGGATCGAGTGCAGCGTGCTGCTGGCGTCGTCGGCAATCTCGTCCTCGGAGAGAATACAGCGCCGGATCTCGTCACACAGCGGCGTGAGAGGCTCGATGCCGGCAAAAAGACTGGTCAGGGAATCGTCCGGCTGATCGTTGTCGTCCTGTGATCTGGCAAAAGCCTTCGCGCGTTTCGCGGACTCTAAGAGGGAGCAGACGCGCAGCAGTTCGATGGCGCTTAAGGCGCCGCCGATCTCTAAGCGCTTTAGCGAATCGCGGATGTCCGTAACTCCAGAAAAGGACAGGGAGCCGTATTTGAACAGCCGGCTTAAGGCATCCGATGTCTGCTGCTGCAGCTGTTCGATCTGCGCGCGGTCGGTGATCGGGCGCAGCTTCTGACAGCGCGACTTGGCGTCAGCGCTGAAAGCATATTCGGTCAGTTGATCGAGAATCTTGTTATATTCTAAGGTGTGTAATACTTTTTCGTTCATAGCAGTTCCTTTGATTTGATTGTCACATGGTTATGTCCTTCTTATTATATATGATTCAGGGAGTCTTGGAAAGCGGAACCTGAAAAGAATTGTAGAATCCTATTGCAAGCGTATGTGATTCATTTTATAATGATTACTGGTACGGTTTTCAGAAATTCGTGTGTAAATACATGCAGAAAAGAGGAAATCATGCAGCAAAAGGATAACGATCAGTTTTCTTTTATTAACGAAAAAATCAAAGAAAAGCCGGTCAATAAGAAGCGATTGCTGATGCAGGCAGGTTTTATCGCCCTGATGGCAGTCGTTTTTGGAATCATAGCAAGTCTGGTTTTTGCGTATTTTCAGCCTAAGTTTGAATCACTGTTTTACCCCGAGGAGGAACCGGTGGTCACCATTCCGCAGGATTCGGTTGCGGTGACGGAGCTGACTGAGGAGACAGAGACATCCGAGGAGACGGAGGCATCCGAGGAACCACAGGCACCTTCCGAGGAACCGCCGCTACAGCAGCCCCAGGAGCTTGAGATTGCGGATGTACAGAACGTGCAGAACAAGCTGTATGCGGTGGGAAGAGAAGCAAACCGTTTTGTCGTGACCGTGACGGGGGTCAAGAGCGACACGGACTGGTTCAACAATTCTTACGAGAGCAGAGGACAGGCATCCGGCATTATCATTGCAGACAGCGGTCAGGAACTTCTGATCTTAACGGAGCGCAAGGTCATCTCAGATGCACAGGAGGTCTATGTTACTTTCATCAATGATGTGACGGTGGAAGCGTCCATGAAGCACTACGACGGCAATACGGGAATTGCAGTGCTCTCGGTGCCGCGCAGTGAGGTGGATGAGGATACCATGAATGCAATCTCGGTGGCGAAGCTCGGGAATTCACTGACTACAATGCAGGGAACCATGGTTATTGCGGTGGGAAGTCCGCTCGGAACGAACTATTCGATCCTTACGGGGAATATTACATCTACCAACAATGTGATTTCCACGATCGACAATAATTATACCGTCTTTACGACGGATATTGTGGGCAGCAGCAGCGGCAGCGGCGTCATCATCAATGTGAACGGCGAGGTGATCGGTCTGGTCATGCAGGATTACGGCAATGAGGAGGATCAGACGACGCTCACAGCCCTCTCGATCTCCGAGTTAAAGCAGTTGATCGAGAAGCTGTCCAACAATCAGGACATTCCGTATATCGGTCTGGGACTGACGACGGTTTCTGCGGCAACCGCCAAGGAATACGACATTCCGAAGGGTGCATACATCAAGGAAGTCAAGATGGATTCACCAGCGCTGGCGGCAGGACTGCAGAGCGGCGATGTCATTACAGAGATGGATGGAGAAGCTGTCTACACGGTGGACAGTTATGAGAGCAAGCTTCTGGCATTGAAACCGGGCGACGAGGTGGAGATCGTTGTACAGCGGCAGGGCGCGGAGAAGTACGAGGAGATCACCTGTACGGTACAGGTCGGAGTGTTAAAGTAGAGGATAGTAACAGAAGGCGGTGTCTTGCGGCACCGCCATATTATGGAAATGAGGTCAGAAATGAAGTATATTGAGAGCCTGCGTGAGGGCGAGAGAATCAACGAAATCTATTTGTGCAAGGTAAAGCAGTCAGCGCTGACAAAGGCGGGAAAGCCTTATGATAATCTGATCCTGCAGGATAAGACCGGTACACTGGATGCCAAGATCTGGGAGCCGGGCTCGGTTGGAATCGATGAGTTTGATTCGTTAGACTACATCGCAGTCATGGGAGACATCACAAGTTTTCAGGGAAATCTCCAGCTCAACGTAAAGCGTGTGCGCAAGGTGCAGGAAGGGGAATACGATCCGAAAGATTATCTGCCGGTATCCAAAAAGGACATCGACGGGATGTATACAGAGCTTCTCGGACTGATTGCTTCCGTGAAGCACCCGTATTTAAGAAAGCTTTTGGAGAGCTTTTTTGTCGAGGATAAGGATTTTGAAAAACGGTTCAAGTTTCATTCCGCAGCGAAGAGCGTGCATCACGGATTTGTGGGCGGACTGCTGGAGCATACGCTCTCTGTGACAAAGAACTGTGATTATTTTGCGGAAACTTATCCGATCTTAAACCGCGATCTGATCGTGTCTGCGGCAATTTTCCATGATATCGGAAAGCTGGAGGAACTCTCGACGTTCCCGGAGAACGATTACACGGATGAGGGACAGCTTTTAGGGCATATCATGATCGGCGCCGAGATGGTCGGAGAGCGGATCCACACGATTCCGGGATTCCCGAAGGGAACCGCCAATGAGTTGAAGCACTGCATTTTGGCTCACCACGGAGAACTGGAATACGGTTCGCCGAAGAAACCGGCACTTGCGGAGGCACTGGCACTCAGTTTTGCGGACAATATTGACGCCAAGATGGAGACAATACGGGAGATTTTTGCAAGTGTTCCGGAGAACAATCTGGAGTGGCAGGGATATAACCGCCTGCTGGAGAGCAATATCCGCAGATCAGGAAGAGAGTCATAGGTATATCACAGGATATGAAGAAAAACGACAGTATTGAGTTAAAGATCGAAGATATGGGCGTTGACGGAGAGGGCATCGGGAAATACGAGGGGATGACCTTTTTCGTGAAAGATGCTGTGATCGGGGATACGATCCGTGCCGGCATCACGAAGCTCAAGAAGAACTACGGCTATGCCAGGGTGCAGGAGATTTTAGAGCCGTCGCCGTACCGTGTGCAGCCGGAGTGTCCGCTATATGCGCGCTGTGGCGGCTGCCAGATCCAGGCGATGGACTATGGGCAGCAGCTTTGTTATAAGCAGAAAAAAGTGAGGAACAATCTGATCCGCATTGGCGGCTTTGCGCCGGAACTCATCGATTCTGTGATGGAAGAGATCGTGGGGATGGAGCAGCCATACCGCTATCGCAATAAGGCGCAGTTTCCGATTGGCGTGAACAAAGACGGTCAGCCCGTAGCGGGATTTTACGCGGCGCGCACGCACAACATTATCCCGGTGGAGGATTGTAAACTGGGCGTTACGCAGAATGAACAGATCCTTGGAACGGTGCTTTCCTATATGCGTGAGAACGGCGTCCGCCCTTATGATGAGACGACCGGGAAGGGACTGGTGCGCCATGTGCTGATCCGTTACGGATTCACCTCAAAGGAACTGATGGTCTGCCTGGTCATTAACGGAGAGACACTTCCGCAGGAGAAGAAACTGGTGGATGCGTTGTGTAAAATAGAAGGTATGACCAGCATTTCCGTGAACATCAACCGGAAGAATACGAATGTGATATTAGGGGAGGAGACCCGGATCATCTGGGGATCGGATTATATTACGGATCAGATTCATCTGCGCGACTGTGACAATGGGTTTGCCCTGACGAATACAGCAATCGCTTATCACATCTCTCCGCAGTCGTTTTATCAGGTAAACCCGGGGCAGACAGAGAAGCTGTACAGTCTGGCACTCTCCTACGCAGGTCTGACCGGAAAGGAGACCGTCTGGGATCTCTACTGTGGCATTGGAACCATTTCCCTGTTTCTGGCACAGAAGGCGGGAATGGTCTATGGCGTGGAGATTGTGCCGCAGGCGATTGAAGACGCGAGAAGCAACGCGGCATTAAACGGTATTACCAACGCCTCGTTTTTCGTGGGAAAGGCGGAGGAGGTTCTTCCAGAGTTCTACGAAAAGGAGAGCCGGAAGCCGGATGCGGACATGCTTCATCCGGATGTGATCGTTGTTGATCCGCCCCGGAAGGGATGCGATGAGAAGTGTCTGGAGACGATGCTTCGCATGAAGCCGGAACGGATTGTGTATGTCAGTTGCGACCCGGCAACGCTTGCAAGGGATCTGAAGATTCTGTGCGGGGGTGGCTATGAGCTGCGGAAGGTGCGGCCGGTGGACCAGTTCGGACATACAACACATGTGGAGACTGTGGCTTTGCTCAGCGCGGACCGAAGTGGAACGGAGACTGGTCGACAGTAGGAAAGTGAAGGTTGACTTCTCGTTGGAGGATATGGATTTATCAGAGTTCAAGGGAAAAGCAACCTATGAACAGATAAAGACTTATGTACTGGAACAGACTGGACTTAAGGTTTCTACACTGTATATCGCACAGATTAAGAAGAAGTGTGGACTAGATGTCGGTGAGAATTTTAATCTGGCTAAATCAGAGAACACGAGACAGCCACAGTGTACACCAGAGAAGGAAGATGCAATTATGCAGGCGTTTAGACATTTTGGAATCATATAGATTGTGGATAAGCAGCATCATGTGTTAAAAATATAGTAAAGTATGGGAAAAAGGACATTCCGGAACTGTAGTTATTACAGGTCAGGGGATGTCCTTTTTGCTGATATGGAAGTGTTCAAAGGACAAGGTAATGATACTAAAGTATTAAGACTGATATGAATGATATCTATCTTATCTAATCTATGGATGTCCATCTTGATGTACCAAAAAGGAAAACAAATCAGAGAAATGGACAGTGTGCCTGTCTGCTGGGAGTGGATAAAGAACATACAGGCTGACTGCTATTGGAGAAGTTTAGCCTGTAAACGATATCAGCGGTATTTCGATTGTATGAAAGCTATTGTAAAAAATGACACAACATGACATAATCGGATTGACTAAAGTAACATAGATATTTATAATATAGACAAAATGAAAATGACATGAACGGAGGACAGGGTAATGGAGAAAACGGTAACACTCGAAGAGGCATTAAAAAGAATTGAGGAGCTAGAAAAAGAGAATGTAGAACTTCGGGAGGAATTGGAGTATTACAGAAATCGTAAGTTAAGTGGTCGTCAGAAACATAACGCCAAGTGGATGGCAATTTATAATGATTTTGTTGCTGGGTATGAGAGCGGCATGACAATGGTAGAAATTGCGAAGAGGAACAATGTCAGTGAGCGGACGATTTATAGGTATAAAGCGTATTATGACAAAATGAAGAAAAAAGAAGAATAGACCATTTTGCTGATGTCAGCAATATGTTATATGAGAGTTGCGGACAATTTTTTTGACCGCAAATCTTAACAGTAAGAGTAGATATAATCCTCATGTATTTACAGAGCAAGGATTATATATGCTGATGACTGTCTTGAAAGGACCGTTGCGCTGCTTGACTGCGGGGAACATGAATTATATATCGAGCGCAGATGCGGCGATGCCTGGGCAAGACTGCACGCGGATTTTTTGGCGAAAACCTTTCAGGTTACATGCTCTTAAGGAGCGAGGCAGAGAGGACAGAGGAGGATGGTATCATGGAAAAACAGATAAGGATAGAAGCGGATACACTTTTTCTACCGATCTGCGCAGGCAAAAAGACAGAAATCGTAGAGTGTTTCTGCGAGGGGAAAAAAGTCATGGAACTGCAGGTTCCTGTGGATATCCCAGAGAAAAACGGATACCACATTGATTATTATGCCCGTTTTCCGGTGAAGCAATTTGCCGGTAAAATCCTAATCCTAAGGGGACATATGCCGGAGTCTTTTCTGGAGGAGATCAGAAATGAAGCAGTGTGTGACACTGCCGCGTCTGATCGGACAGAGAGCAACAGACTCCGGCGTCCCCGAATCCATTTTACGGCGCAGACCGGATGGATCAACGATCCCAATGGATTAGTATATAAGGATGGATACTTCCATTTGTATTTTCAATACAATCCCTATGATATTGCATGGGGAAACATGTGCTGGGGACATGCGGTGAGCAGGGATCTGCTGCACTGGACCCAGCAGGATACTGTGCTTTATCCGGACGAACACGGAACCGTGTTTTCCGGGAGCGGCGTGGTAAATGAACATGGAATGCTGGGACTGCCGGAGAGCGCACTGCTGTTTTTCTATACGGCGGCAGGCGCATGCAACCGGTGGTGTGAAAATGATAATTCCACCCAGCGTCTGGCGTACAGCCTTGATGGCGGGGCGACGCTTCAGAAAATGAACTGGGAGCTTGCCACGATATGCAAGGAGAACCGTGATCCGAAAGTATTCTGGCATGAGGAAAGCCGGGCTTACATCATGGTGCTGTGGCTGGAGAAAAATGATTTTGGCGTCCTGCGGTCGGAGGATTTAAGAAGCTGGAGAATGACGGACCGCATCACGCTGGATCAGGCGTGGGAGTGTCCGGATCTGATCCGGCTGTCCGGTGCGGAATGGATGTTCTGGAGCGCGGACGGCTACTATTACTGGGGAACTTTTGACGGATTCCGGTTTCAGACGGATGGCGTCCGGCATGAGGCATATCTCGGGAAGCTGCCGTATGCGGCGCAGACCTATGCCGGGGTAAGTGACCGGGTAATCTCGGTGCCGTGGCTGCGTCTGCCGAACCGCGGTACCTTGTATACAGGAGCGATGGGACTGCCGCGGGAACTTTCTGTGGTCCGGCTGGATGGTGAAAAATATTTGGCGCAGAGTCTGCCGCGCGAGTGGAGAGAGAGCTGTGTCCCGGTAGATCTTACAGAAATGGAGGCGGGAGACCGCCTGATGTATCATGGCGGGGAGGAAGTCATCGAACTACGGGTGCGTCTGCGGGAGGATACACAGGAGATGGCGTTACGCTTCGGAAAAGATACGCTAACCTACAATAAGAAAAGCGGAATCCTTTCCGTGAACGGGACGGACTATCCGATTGGCTGTGATGTCAGAGATTTTTCGTTTTTGCTGGATGATGTGATCCTTGAAGTGACTGCAAAGTACGATACAACAATAGGAGTATTTGAATTGCAGGAACGGGAATGTATCATTGAGATAGAGCGAGATGCATTTGAGAAAATGCAGATGAACAGGATGTGAAAGTTATGGCAACATTGAAGGATGTGGCAAAGGAAACCGGACTTACGGTCACGACGGTGTCCCACGTGTTAAATAACCGCGGATACATCAGCGAGGAGACGCGCAAGAAGGTGTACGATGCAATGAAAAAACTGAATTATCACCCGAATGAGGTGGCGCGCTCGCTTTCCAAGCAGTCCACGAATACCATCGGCGTGATTGTCCCACATATCAGACATCCCTACTTTGCGGAGCTGATCAGCAATCTGGAAAGTCAGGCTTACCGCCATCAGCATAAAATTCTGCTCTTTAACTCGCAGGAGAAGAATGAGAAGGAGTACGAGTATCTGGAAATGTGTTCCAGCAACCGGGTGGCGGGGATTATTCTCTGCAGCGGTACGGTCGGGGTGAACGAATTTCAGGGACTCAATGTACCGTTAATTACGATCGAGCGATTTCTGGAGAACGGAACGGGGGCAGTGGAGTGCGACAACATCCAGGGAGGACGTCTGGCGGCAACCGCGGTGGAACTGCTTGTGCGCGCAGGGGAGGGACAGGTGGTCCCGAGCCGCACCACACTTCCGGTGTCTCTGGTAGTCAGAGGAACGACAGAAAGGAAGACGGAGAGGGAAGATGACAAAGCGTTATGATGTGACGGCACTGGGGGAAGTGCTGATTGACTTTACGGAAAACGGCAGCAGTGCACAGGGGAACCCCATGTATGAGGCGAATCCGGGCGGAGCACCCTGCAATGTGCTGGCAATGCTGCAGAAGCTGTGACATAAGACCGCGATTTTTCTTTTTACCGGAATCCGGGCGCGGATATGATGCTGCGTATAGAGGAACTGCAGAAGCAGATCTTAAAGGACACCCGCATATTTCATTTTGGCACGCTCTCGATGACGGATGAGCCGGTGCGAAGCACCACAAGACATGCCATTGAGACCGCAAAGGCAAACGGGGCGATACTCTCCTTTGACCCGAACATAAGGGAGCCGCTTTGGCAGTCCACGGAAGAAGCGAAGAGACAGACCGCTTACGGGATGGAAGTGTGCGATGTGCTGAAAATATCGGACAATGAGATCCGGTGGTTTACCGGCGAGGAGGATTTTGACTGCGGAGTGGACATGCTTTGGCGGGAATACCACATTCCTCTGATTCTGTTGTCGATGGGAAGCGGGGGAAGCCGGGCATACTGCGGCAGCCGCAGAGCAGAACAACCTGCATTTTTACAGGCGGGCACGATCGAGACGACCGGAGCGGGGGACACGTTCGGTGCATGCTGCCTGCACTATATTCTGGAACACGGCATGGCAGGACTTGGCACGACGGAGCTGGAGGAGATGCTGCGTTTTGCAAATGCGGCGGCATCGATTGTCACGACACGACGCGGAGCGCTGCGCGTGATGCCGGAACCGGAGGAAATACAGGCATTTCTTGTGTAATAGGGAACTTCATTCCTATTACACAAAAAAGCTCCGCGGGGATGCGCACCTCGCGGTGAGGTAAATAATGCTTTGCATACCGCATCAGGCAGCCTGCCAAGGCAGGCGCAAGTGTGCGGCAAGCGCACACTTTGTTCCAGAAAAAAGCATTTGAGCGGTGCCGTTTCAGATATCGCTCTGCAGATGTTCCATCAGCTTCTGGGCAGCGATGCTCTTTGGACGGCTTGTGTCCCGGATGAGACAGATCTCACGTTCCGGGATCGGTTCGACCAGACGGATGGGAAGCACTTCACCGCGCGCAATCGGTTCGGAGGCGAGCGCTTCCGGGTAGAAGCCGATGCCGAGATTGTGCGCGACCATGGGCAGAATCTGATCGGTCGTGGAGGCTTCCATGTCCGGTGAAAATACAAGATGATGACTTAGAAAATACTGGGAATACAATTCTCTCGTGCCGGTTCCGGCTCCGAGAGAGATAAAAGGGACCTCCGACAGGTCGTGCAGACTCTGCATGCGGGAGGCAATAGCGGCATAGGAAGAACCTCCGATCAGGATTTCGCGAAAGGATAAAAGCGACGTCCTGTGAAGAGGTTTTTTGATGTCGATCGGGGTCGTCACCACGGAAAAATCGACGGTGCCGTGCGACAGGGCACGGATGGCCTGCGGTGTGGAATGATTGGAAATCTGCAGGCGCACATGTGGATAATTGTGGTGGAAAAGCTCCAGTTTGTTCAAAAGAAACAGGCGCAGAGCCGTCTCGCTCGCGCCGATGGTCACAAGACCGCTTTCGAGACTTTTGTCTTTTAAGATTTCCTGTTCCCCGAGCATCAGCTGTTCGTTGGCGATAGCGACATGGGAGAAGAGGCGTTCCCCCTCCGGCGTCAGGCTGACACCGCGGTTGGTGCGCACAAGCAGCTTGCAGCCGAGCTCGCTCTCGAGCAGATTCATGCAGCGGGAGAGATTCGGCTGGTTGTTCCCAAGAATCTCAGCAGCTTTGGAAAAGCTTTGATATTGTGCAACATAGTAAAAAATGCGGTAGTAATCCAGCGTCATGATCCGTGCCTCCTTTTGCACTCTTCGATATATGATATTGATATATCCAATATATAAAATATACTTTTTACATATCTGTTTCCGGTCAGTATAATACAGAAGGATCAAGAAAGCAAGAGAGTTTGGAGTGATACAGGTGAAAAAGGGAACGTTCACAGGCTGGATGACACAGGTACTTCCGGAAAAGCAGATGTCGGAAGCGTTTATCAACAGTATTTTCCTTGCAATGTCCGGAGGCTTTCAGGATGCATACACCTACTTTACCAGAGACAAGGTGTTCTCCAACGCGCAGACGGGCAATGTGGTGTTGATGAGCCAGCATTTTATGATGGGAGAGTGGAAGGACGGGCTGAAGTATCTGCTGCCGCTTCTGGCATTCGCGTTTGGCGTGCTGGCGGCGGAGCGGATACAGGCGCAGTTCCGTTTTGCCAGGCGGCTGCACTGGCGGCAGGGAATTCTGCTGCTGGAAATTGCAATCCTTCTGATTGTCGGATTCCTTCCGCAGACCCTCAACATGACGGCGACCATCCTGGTGTCGTTCTCCTGTGCGATGCAGGTGCAGGCATTCCGGAAGGTGGACGGCTATTCCTACGCCAGCACGATGTGCATCGGCAATCTGCGGAGTGGTACGGCATCGCTTTCCATGTATTTCAGGGAGCGCCGTCCCGAGTTTTTAAAGCAGGCTCTTTATTATTTTGGCATCATCCTGTTTTTCGCACTGGGCGCCGGGGCAGGCGGCAACTTATCGGTTCGTTACGGGGTACATGTGATCTGGGTATCAGGCGGACTTCTGATGGTGAGTGTGCTGTTAATGTTCCTGGAAAAGCTGCGCGCATGGAACAGGTGAGAACAGACAGAAAGGGGAGAGTGTGATGGCAACTATTTTTCCAAGGGAAGAAAAAGCGGAGCAGTTGTTTGAGAAGATTCTGGAAAATCCGGATGCGTGTGAGAGACTGAAGGATACGTTTTATGAGCATTTTCCGGAATCGGAGGATATGGATGCGCAGATGCCGGCGGTATCGGCGCAGACCTTTACAAGGGCGTTGTTTCAGGCATACCAGAACAAGGATCTGTCGGCATTTCTGATGGCGATCTGCGGAAACAGCATGTTTGACCTGCTGCGCAACTCTTTTCTGATCCCGATCCGGTTTAACGACAAGGGCAAGACAAACCCGATTTTTTTGACCGATGACCAAGGAATCTTAAGAGAGAAGCTTCCGGTGAACGTCCCGGACAAGGTTTACCAGAAGTTCAGCAGAATCTATCAGCACAGGGAGCCGATCCCACAGATGCGGGAATATCTGGCGTACGGTTTCCGCGAGGAGCACCGCTACGGCGAGGAGGATCTGTCGGTGGAGAGCGTGGAGATCGGAAGACATCTGGGAATTCTGCTGCTCTATGCAATGCCGGAACATTTGCAGGAGCATCTGACGGATGCGCAGGTGTATGTCCATGTATGGGACGCGCTGATGCGGCTGCAGGATGTGCTGCCGCGCGCCTTTATGTATTACGGGAAAATGCAGGTAAACGGGCAGGAGACCGGAAGCGAGGAACTGGGAATTTTCCTTCCACTGCGTCATTTTGGCGATGCCATGGAGCGCAACATTGAGCAGGCAGACGGGATTGCGCTGGGGTTCCGGGAAGAGATGGAACGTTATGTCAGAAGTGTCTGAAAAGGGATGAGAAAAATGAAAAAGAGTATGCCGCGCATTGGCATGAGAATTATAAAAACATCGATAGCGGCTTTTCTGATATTGTTGATTTTTACTGCGGTAGGGGCAAAGCGATCGCCGTTCTACGTTCTGATCACGACGATCATCTGTATCCAGCCGGATATTGCAAACACAAAGGACACGGCATTCAACCGTGCGATCGGAACATTGATCGGTGCGGTCACCGGTGCGGTGGCGATGCTTTTGGAAATGCCGCTCAAGGGTCTGCCCGGAGGCGAACTGTGGTGGGACCTTTTAAACGCGGTGATGATCTGCATTACCATTTATCTGACGGTGCTGCTCGGCAAACAGTACATTGCGTTCATGGCGTGCGTGGCGTATTTAAGCGTTGCGGTCATCGCACATGACGGAGTATCGCCGTATGAATTCCTGTTTTACAGGGTGGTGGATACCTTCCTCGGCGTGGGAATCGGCAGCCTGGTTGGCAGTTTTCACACACACGGGAAGAAGCGCAACGATGTGCTGTTCGTGGCGGAGCTGGATGATGAGCTGCGCAGTGCGCACCGGCAGATCAGCGAATTTAACAAGACAGCATTAAATCATATGATTGACGAGGGCGCACTTTTTACCATGATAACCAGACAGACACCGGCATCTTTGATCGCGGAGGTCGAGCACTTAAAGCTGCGCCTGCCGGTGATCGCCCTTGACGGAGCGGTTCTGTATGATATTTATCAGAACAGGTATCTGCACGCATGCCTGATGGAGCACGATATGGGAATCCGTATCCGGCAGCTTTTGACGGAGCAGAACCGCGCATTTTTCACCAATGTCATCGTGGATGACGTGTGGGTGATTTACTATAACGATCTGGTGGACGAGGACCAGAAGGGATACTTAAAGAAACTCCGGACTTCGCCGTACCGCAACTATATGAAACGTGCACCGCACGATGAAGATCATATTTTGTATTTCAGTGTTCTGGACACGCACAACCGGTTGATTATGCTGGAGAAGCAGCTTGAGGAGATGGGATTCGCCGGGAAGCTGAAATTCCTGTTGGAGGATCACGTATTCGGGGAGAAGAGTCTTCTCAAGATTCTGTCGATTGAGGCAAGCCCGCGGAACATGCTTGACCGGCTTATGAAGATGCTGCATGTGCATCACAGTATTGTCTATGGAGACAAAGACTCGGAGACCTGCTGTGATGTGGCGGTGGCGGACAGTGATTTTAACCGGATTGTGCAGAACATCCGCGCAGACTATACCGGAAGAAAAAGAAAGACAAGAGTGTCCAAAAAGCTGGAGGACATCCGCAATTAGAAAGAGAGGCAATTATTATGTTAACATCAGTGACTGGAATTAACTGGGGCGATGAAGGAAAGGGAAGAATCGTGGATCTTCTCACAGAAAAGGCGGACTATGTTGTCCGTTATCAGGGAGGCAATAACGCCGGGCATACGGTGGTGACGGATCAGGGAAAATTTGTGCTGAATCTGCTTCCGTCCGGTATCCTGCATCCGACGGCAGTCTGTGTGCTGGGAAACGGTATGGTGATCGATCCGGATCATCTGCGCCATGAGATTGCAATGATGCAGTATATGAAAGTAAAAGTGGATGCGTCGAACCTTAAGATTTCAGATAAGGCGACCATCTGCATGCCGTTCCATGTGAGACAGGATGTGCTTGAGGAGGAGCGGCTTTCCAAGACGGGTTCCGCATTCGGATCGACCCGGAGAGGCATCGCCTACGCCTACGGAGATAAATATATGAAAAAGACGCTTCGGATGGGCGATCTGCTGGAACTGGATGCGCCGTCCGTACAGCATCGTTTAAAAGTTATCATCGACAGCAAGAATCTGGTGCTGGAGAATGTATACAATCAGGAGCCGCTCTCCTATGATGAGATTATGGAGTGGTGCAGAAGCCAGGCAGAATTTTTCAAAGATTATATCTGCGACGTGGGAACATTGCTCGGTGCTGCTGCCGGTCAAGGGAAAAATATTCTGTTTGAGGCGCAGCTTGGAGCGCTCCGCGATATTGATTATGGCATTTATCCGTTTACATCCAGCTCCAATACAATCGCAAGCTATGCCCCGATCGGTGCCGGTATTCCGGGCTGCGCGCTCGACAACGTGGTAGGCGTCATGAAAGCATATTCCACATGCGTCGGCGAGGGACCGTTTGCAGCGGAGAAGGCGATGGGCGAAGCCTGGAATGAAAAATTGCGGGAGAGCGGCGGAGAGTTCGGCGCAGCGACCGGCAGACCGCGCCGTGTCGGACCGTTTGACGCTGTTGCAAGCCGGTACGGCATCCGCTGCCAGAAAGCACAGGATATCGCACTGACCAAACTGGATGTGCTCGGAGCATTTGATAAAATTCCGGTAATTACGGGATACCGTCTGCACGGTGTGTTGCTTGATTCTTTCCCGACGGACAGCAGACTCGAGGAAGCAGAGCCGGTGATCGAGGAACTGCCGGGCTGGGGATGCGATATTTCCGGCTGCAGAAGCTGGAAGGAACTGCCGGAAAATGCCAGAAAATATGTGTGTACACTGGAGAAACTCGTGGATCATCCGATTTATCTGGTATCTACGGGAGCAGAGAGGGATGCGTACCTGCTGCGTGAGTGACAAGAACGCCTGCAAGCTTTTATTACAGGGGAGTGTAATGGAAATAAACGAAAAGGACGGGGTGACAGAGAGAGTTTCTGCCGCCCTGTCTTTTCTTATGAAAGAAAATATGTTACATTACATATCAGTGTTAGAAAACGAGAGCGATAGGAGCAGCGGTTATGAGTAGTTATCTGGGATTTGTGATCGGCGGCTATCTTCTGGGAAGCATTTTATTTGCTTATGTGCTTCCGAAGCTGACCCGCCATATCGATATCCGGGAGATGTCGGAGGACGGCAATCCCGGAACCTACAATGCATTCCGGTACGGCGGCGCAGTCTGTGGAACCTGTGTGCTGCTACTGGAACTTTTGAAGGGATTTTTATCGGTGTGGCTGTGCGAGCGGACCGCCGGTCTGCAATCCCTGTGGTTTGCGGCAGTAATGGCGGCGCCTGTGCTGGGACACGCCTATTCCATCTATCACCGCGGACGCGGTGGCAAGGCGATCGCGGTATCCTTCGGGGTTCTGCTGGGACTGGTGCCGGCGGGAATCTGGCAGCCGTTAGCGATGCTGGTGCTGTTTTATCTGCTGTTTTCGCTTTTGCTTAAGATCAAAAGCCATGCGAGGCGGAGTATTGTGACGTATCTGTGCTTTGCAGCGGGAACCTGTCTTACGGTGGAGGAGCGGTCGGTTCTGATCGGAAGCCTGCTGATTGCCGGAACGGTTATCTACCGGCACACATTCGGATGCCCGGGGGAGGAAAAAAATGAATGTACTGATCTTATCATGTAATACAGGCGGTGGACACAACGCGGCGGCACGCGCGGTTGCGGAGACCTTCCGTGCGCATGGGGACGAGGCGGTGGTGCTGGATTATCTTAAGCTTGCAGGAGAGAAGGTCTCGAGGACGGTCGGTAACGTCTATGTGGAGACGGTAAAGATTGCCCCGGGTCTGTTCGGACTTTTGTATAAGATCGGCATGCTTGTCAGCCGGCTTCTCCGTCGTTCGCCGGTCTATTATGTCAATGGGAAGATGGCAGTCTACCTGGCGGCGTATCTGAAGAAACATCCGGCGGACGTGATCGTCATGCCGCATCTGTATCCGGCGGAAACCATTACCTATATGAAGCGAAAGGGAATAAAGCTTCCGCTCACGGTGGCGGTGATGACGGATTATACCTGTATCCCGTTCTGGGAAGAGACGGACTGTGACTATTATATGATTCCGCACGAGAGTCTGATCCCGGAGATTGTGAAGCGCGGGATCCCGGAAGAGAAGCTGGTGGTGACGGGTATTCCGGTGGCGGCAGCCTGCAGTGAGCCGTGGAGCGGTACGCCGGAAGAAAGTGCTGCGGCGGATACACATGCGCAGAGCATTGTGCGCAAAAAGGCGCAGCAGACGGCGAAAAAAAGTCTGGGACTCGAAGAAAAACAGCGGTATATCCTTGTGGCAGGCGGCAGCATGGGAGCGGGATCGATCGACCGGCTGATTCCGGCGTTGCTGAGGCGCATACAAAGGGAGGAACACCTCATTCTGATCTGCGGCAGCAATCAGAAATTAGAGCAGCGGATGCGTGCGCGCTTCGGCGCGGATGCGCGCGTGACGATCCTGGGAAGTGTCAGCGACATGCCGATTTATCTGCGTGCGTGCGACATTATCTACACAAAACCCGGCGGACTCACCTCCACGGAGGCTGCGGTGACGGAGATTCCCATTGTCCACACAAAGCCGATACCGGGATGTGAGACAAAGAATCGGAGCTTTTTTGTCAAAAAGGGAATGAGCGTGACCGCATACACGGAATATGGCCTGGTTAGAAAAGGAATGCAGCTGCTTCATAATTCCGGTAAGAAAAACGCAATGCAGAGAGCACAGTGCCAGGGAATGGAAAAGCACAGCGCGGAAAAGATATATCAGTTTGTAAAAACAAAAATATAGCGGGAGAGCACAGGAGTATTTTTCGATGTTTTCCGGTCAGCAGCCGGTATAGCGATCGTACATAGAAGAGGGGGCTGCCGCATGAAGCGGGCAGCCCCTTTTGACGTGATAAGTAACAGGAAAACGGATTGTCCTGTCTCTGGATTAAGCGGTATATTTTGCAAGGGTTGCCGCAACAGCGCCTGTGCCTGCGGTAAGTTCGGTAAAGTAATCGCATACCAGCGTATCCATGCCGAGTGCGCACAGGTCAACACCCCAGATCTTTGCGTTGGAGAGGATCGGTGCAAGCGTTTTCTTTGCGTCGAACGCCTCGCCGAGTTTTACATCGGCAACATAAGAGGACGCTTCTGCAAGCATCGGGTCCGGGCTTGGGGTGAATGCATTGCCGTTGTCGTCAACGCCCATCAAGTAGCGCAGCCATCCGGCAAATACAAGCGGAATCAGCTTTAAGTCGGCAACGTTCAAAGAAGGAGCTGCCGCATAGGCTTTGATGGTCTCGCCGAAACGGATGGCCAGCTTCTGGGAAGTATCGGTTGCAATACGCTGCGGTGTGTCCGGCATAAACGGATTCGGAATGCGGACATTTAATACGGTATCGATGAATTCTTTCGGATCGAGAATACCCGGGTTGATGACAACCGGAAGACCTTCTTTATATCCGATCACTTCAACAAGCTTCTTTAAAGAAGGATTCTTCATCTCCTCGGAGATTAAGTTGTAGCCGAGCAGGCAGCCGTAGACAGCAAGCGCGGTGTGGAGCGGGGTTAAGCAGGTGCAGACCTTCATTTTCTCGACTTCGTCGACGGTCTCCCGTGTGGTAAAGATCAGACCGCCCTTTTCCAGAGCCGGACGACCGTTCGGGAAGTTGTCTTCAATGACGAGATACTGGCATTCCTCTGCGTTGACAAAAGGCGCCACATAGGTATTTTTGCTGGTGACAACCGGATCCAGTTCCTCGACGCCGTCTTTCTTTAAGATCTCCTCGATGGAAGCGTCCGGGCGCGGGGTGATCTTATCGATCATCGTCCACGGGAAGGATACCTTGCCGGAAGTCTTTACATAAGTCTCAAATGCCTCATCGGCAAGACCGTTCTTTACCCAGCCCTCTGCAAAAGCTGTGATGGCAGCCGCGAGTTTATCTCCGTTGTGGGAGCAGTTATCCATGCTTACCATGGCGATCGGCTTCTCACCTGCAAGGAATCGTGCATACAGAAGAGATGCGACCTTTCCGATATAGCTGGCCGGCTTTTGCGGACCTGCTGCCATATCTGCGGCAACTGCCGGCATGAAGTTTCCGTCAGAACCGTAGAGGTTGTAACCCTTTTCTGTGATGGTAAAAGTTGCCATCTGCAGGGAGTCTGCGGAGAAAATCTCCTTCAGGCGGGAGAACTGTGCATCATCCTCGGAATCGAGTGCCAGAGACTCCATCACACTGCCGACAACGGTTTTCTCAACGGTGCCGTTTGCCTTTAATGTGACAAGAATGCTGTAGTCGTCATGCGGATGATTCATTTTCTCGACAATTTCATAATCGTAGCCTTCGGCAACGACAAGACCGCGGTCAAGATCTCCCTTGTTTAAAAGATCCTGTACCACATTTGCCTGGAAGGCACGGAAAATGTTGCCGGCTCCGAAATGAATCCAGAACGGATTCTGCTTTGTTCTGGCGGCAACCGCCTCTCTGTCATACTGCGGAAGTGCGTAACCGGCAGCTTCCCATGCGTTCTTATTTTCTAATCCTTTGTTATTTAGCTTCATAGCGTGCAGCTCCTTTCTCAATTGCTTCCCAAAGTCCGTTCAGGTAGGTGGCGCCAAGTGCGCGGTCATAAAGGCCATAACCCGGCATAGCGACTTCGCCCCAGATCATGCGTCCGTGGTCCGGACGGATCGGACCGTCAAACCCGATCTCGTAGAGGGCACGCATGATTTCATACATATCAAAAGTGCCGTCTGAGGAGAGATGTGCGGCTTCCTCAAAGTCTGTCGGGCTGTTGAATTTCAGATTGCGTACATGGGCAAAATGGATACGTCCCTTTAAGGAACGGATCATATCCGGCAGATCGTTCTCCAGGTTGGTTCCGTAGGAACCGGAGCAGAAAGTTACACCGTTGTGCGGATTGTCGACCATGCTCATCATGCGGAGAATGTTTTTCTTGTTGATGATGATGCGCGGAAGACCAAATACGCTCCAGGCAGGATCGTCCGGATGGATTGCCATGTTGATGTCATACTTGTCGCACACCGGCATGATGCGCTCCAGAAAATACTTCAGGTTGGCAAACAATTTTTCATCGTCAATGTCCTTGTACATGGCAAAAAGCTCTTTGATGTGCGCCATGCGCTCCGGCTCCCAGCCCGGCATGATGCTGCCGTTGGTATCCCCGGCGATGGACTCGAACATTTTCTCCGGATCGAGGGCATCCACAGCCTCCTGGGTGTAAGCGAGGACAGTAGAACCGTCCGGACGTTTTCTGGCGAGTTCCGTGCGGGTCCAGTCGAAAACAGGCATGAAGTTATAGCATACGAGATGGATATCTTCTTTTCCGAGATTTTCCAGTGTCTCAATGTAGTGATCAATGTAGAGATCACGGTCCGGTGCGCCGGTTTTGATGGCGTCGTGGACGTTGACGCTCTCGATACCGGAAATATGAAGTCCTGCGGCGGCAACTTCCGCCTTTAATGCGGCGATGCGCTCTCTGCTCCAGACCTCACCCGGTGCGGTATCGTAGAGGGTGGTGATGACTCCGGTCACGCCCGGAATCTGTCTGATCTGCTCTAAGGTGACGGTGTCAAATTTGGAACCGTACCATCTTAAAGTCATTTCCATAGTGTGTAACCTCCGTTCTTTTCTGCTCCGTTAAGGAAGTGTCATATTGGATGATTTCATTATATAAAATCCGCTTCAAAAGCAAATTGAAAGACTTGTTGCATACATTGCAAAAGTTGCTATCTTCCGCTATAATCATGGAAGAACTTAAAAAAATATAAGACGAAAAAGGAAAGCAACGGAACGATGGCTGCATGAAGGGAGTGCCGGAAGGGGAAATAGCACATGCAGAAAAATTTACAGACCAGATTCAGCACCAGACAGTACATGCTGTCACGCGATTTTGAATTATATTATTACAGCGAACATTACACGTCAAAAGTGGATACGCACACGCACGACTATTATGAGTTCTATTTTTTTATGGAGGGGGACGTCTCGATTGAGATTGAGGGGCAGAGATACCCGCTCCGCTATGGGGATATGGTGGTAATTCCTCCGCACCGCAGGCACCGTGCCGTTGTGCACAACCATGCGCAGGCATACCGCCGGTTCGTGTTCTGGGTCAGCCGGGAATATGCCAGCCGGCTGATGGAACTTTCTCCGGCATACGGCTACCTGATGCAGCGCGCGGAAGTGTCCGGGAAAAATGTGTTTCACAGTGATGTGATTACATTTAACGCCACGCAGTTTAAAATCTTTCAGCTGATTGAGGAGATGCAGATGGAGCGTTTTGGGAGGGAGGCGCGGATACCGCTGCTGGTCAACGATCTGATCCTGCACTTGAACCGGATGGTGTACGAGGAAGAAAATCCCGCCAAGGTAAAGGAGCAGGATCTCTATCAGAATCTGATCTATTATATAGAGGAGCATCTGGAGGAGGAACTGTCGTTGGAAAAACTGGCAGGAGCCTTTTTCGTGAGCCGCTATTATGTGGCGCACGTCTTTAAGGAGCAGGCGGGAATCTCGGTTCACCAGTATATTTTAAAGAAAAGGATGCAGGCGTCCCGGGAGGCGATTTTAGGCGGTGAGAACATCAGCCAGGTGTATGAGCGGTTCGGGTTCCGGGACTATTCCAGCTTTTACCGCGCGTTCCGCCGGGAATATGGCATGTCGCCGAAGGAGTACCGCGAGGAGCGCCTGCGGTAGCCGCTGACCGAAAAATGGGGCATGCCCCGGGCGGTTTTCACGGAGCCAGCCGGAATGATATTTCCTATTATAAAGCCTACTTCTCCCGGGCACCGGCTCCGCGGAAATCCCCCGGGGTCACGCCGTATTTTTTCCGGAATTCCCGGTAGAAGTAGGACAGGTTGTGGAAGCCGGCGGACAGGGAGACGTCCAGCGGGGTAAGCCCGTCCTGCCCGAGCAGCTCGGCAGCCTTCTCCAGACGCAGGTTCTTGATGTAATTTAAGCAGGAGGTACCCATGAAGCGCTTGAAAAAACGCATGAAATGATACTCACTGAAATAGCACAGGGAAGCCAGAGCGGAGATGGAAAGCTCCTCCGCATAATGGGCATCAATATACTCCAGAACTGTTTTTAATTTGGCGGTATATTCCATGTGGAGCCGTGTGTCCTCATCCGCTGCGCTGCAGCAGGGGAGAAGCAGGGCAATCAGGCGCAGAAAATCAGCCTTCAGCAGCAGTTCATAGCCCGGTGCGGCGGCGTCGTGCAGGGCATCCATATCGTCGAACAGATCGTCTAAGGCAGTGTGCAGCGGATGAAGGGCATCAAAGAAAAAAGGTGGGATCAGCTTTGCCGTCGCAAGCGGCGTCAGATACTGCACGGAGCAGATATCTGCGGTGCTTGCGCCGAGGAAATGCATGTGAAAAACATAAGTCTCGGTGCAAAGCGTCTCTCTGGGTGTCACGGTGATTGCGTGCAGCAGCGTCGGAGGGATGAAGATGAGATCGCCCGCGGCAACGTCATAGTGCTGCAGCTGGATCTGATAGGTGCCGCTGCCGGAAAGAATGCGCGTAAATTCCGCTTCCTCGTGCCAGTGTGCGCTGACGGACGGGTGCATATCGTCGAGTGTGGTGATATATTTTTGCAGTGGAAAAAGCTGTTCACCGTGCCGGGCGTGTTCCTTTTGCTCCGGCGCCGGAATGGATGTCCTGTTCATGTGCGTTCCCCTGATATTAAATAGCAGTATTGTGCAATAAAAAAGAAAATATAGTGCAAGATATTACGGATTTCTCTTATTATAATAACAGTATCATACAAAAAGGAAAAGAAAAACCGTATTGGGAAAAAGGAGAATGTGCAATGAAGAAAAAATGGTGGCACGATAAAGTGGCATATCAGATTTATCCGAAGAGCTTTCTGGATACGAACGGGGACGGAATCGGGGATCTGCGGGGAATTATCTCGAAGCTGGACTATTTGAAAGAGCTTGGCATTGACATCATCTGGCTCTCTCCGATTTATAAATCTCCCTTTGTGGATCAGGGGTATGATATTTCCGACTACTACGCGATCGCGCAGGAATTCGGAACGATGGAGGAGTTTGACGAGCTGCTTGCCGAGGCAAAAAAGAGAGGCATGTACATTGTGATGGATCTGGTGGTGAACCACTGTTCCGACCAGCATGAATGGTTCAAAAAGGCGCTGGCAGATCCGGATGGCGAATATGCAGATTACTTCTACTTTGTGAAGGGAAAAGACGGCAGGGAGCCGAGCAATTACCGCTCGTATTTTGGCGGAAATGCGGGGGAGCCGGTGCCGGGAACGGACAAATATTACCTGCACATGTTCGCAAAAGAGCAGCCGGATTTAAACTGGGAAAATCCCGTTGTCCGTCAGAAGATCTACGATATGGTGAACTGGTGGCTGGCGAAGGGACTTGCCGGATTCCGCATCGATGCAATCATTAACATCAAAAAAGACACGGCATTTCCGTCATTTCCGCCGGATGGAGACGACGGACTTGCCTCCTGCGTGAAGATGGTCGAGGAAGTGCAGGGAGTCGGCGCACTTTTGGAGAACTTAAAGCATGCAACCTTTGAAAAATGGGATGCATTTACCGTGGCGGAAGTTTTTAACATGAAGGAGGACGAACTGCCGGAGTTCATCGGGGATGACGGGCATTTTTCCACCATGTTTGATTTTTCCGCACATGAGCTGACCTACGGAGAACACGGCTGGTATGACAGCAAACCGATCGAATTCAAAAAATGGCGCGATACGCTGTTTGCATCCCAGTTAAAATTGCAGAAGGCGGGATTTGCGGCGAACATTATCGAGAATCACGACGAGCCGCGCGGGGCGAGCCGCTATCTGCCGGAGCATGCAAGAAATGAAGCCGGGAAAAAGATGCTGGGAACCACATCCATTCTGCTCCGCGGCATCCCGTTTATCTATCAGGGACAGGAGATCGGCATGACAAATTGCATCCGGAACGACATTTCGGAGTATGACGACATCAGCACGAAGGATCAGTATCAGGTTGCCATTGACGCGGGCTGCAGCAGGGAGGAGGCACTGCGCTGCTGCTACGAGAACAGCAGGGACAATGCCAGAACGCCGATGCAGTGGACGGATGATGAGAATGCCGGATTTACGGACGGAACGCCGTGGCTGGCAATGAATCCGAATTACCGGCAGATCAATGTCAGGGAGCAGGAGGCGCGGACGGATTCGGTGCTTGCCTATTACCGGAGACTGGTGCATCTGCGCAAGGCGGACGCCTACCGGGAAACATTCACCTACGGTATCTTCGAGCCGGCTTACCAGGAAATGGCGGATGTATTTGCGTATTACCGTGTGTCCGGGGAGAGTGGGCAGCGCATACTGGTCGCAGCAAACTTTGGAACGGATGCGGTTTCCCTGACGCTTGCCTATCCGTGCAGGCAGGTACTGCTGTCGAATCTGAGAGCAGAGAGCGCGGTGGAGACGGCATGTGAAAAAGCGAACGCGCTGACACTCGGAAGCTGTGAAGTGGCGGTAATCGAGCTGGGATAGGAATCCGGCGTTAGTAACCGGATCGGGATGGAAGTCAGCCGGCGGAAGAAGTGAGCCGGAATAAGCGTCAGCCGGCGGAAGAAATGAGCCGGAAAATGCGTGTGGAGCGGTGCAGGAAATTTTTGCATCGCTCCATTTTTTATGTTATGATAAGTGCAGAAAAACGGCGGAAACAGGCAGTTTTCCGTAAAATGAAATGTCGCAGCGGGCAGACAGAAGCCCACACGCAGGATGGGAGATTGAGATGAAAGAGAGCATAGATTGTCCGAAGCTCGTTGAGCAGTCGAAAAAGGTACAGAAGGGGCAGCACTGGCTGGTGGAATTGCTGGTGTTTGTGACGGTGTACATCATTGCGGCATTTGGAGAGATGCTGATTCTGCTGCCGGGAGAGCTTGTGCTGCTGAATACGAACACGGCATATCAGGATGCGGCTGCCTCCGGGGATATGGAACAGCTGTCGGAGGTGTCGGTGCAGATTGCGGGTTCGGATGCCTACGCGGTGTTAAAGCTTTTTTCCGGAATTGCCATGCTTCTGGTGGTCGTCTTATTCTGCAGGAAGTTCCAGAAGCGCAGCTTTGAGATGATCGGTTTTGTGAAGGAGCACGCGCTGCGGGAATATGCCATTGGACTGGGACTTGGGGTGGTATTTGCGGTAGTCACGGGGGGTATCGCGGTGGCGGCGGGAAAAGCGAAGCTGTTTACCGGAACGGCGCCGGGGATGCTGGTGCTGTTTCTCCTGGGATATCTGATCCAGGGGATGGCGGAGGAACTTTTGTACCGCAGTTACCTGATGGTAACGATCGCGCGGCGCTATTCGATGACGGTGGCGGTGCTTATCAGTGCGGTGATCGGTGCGCTTCCGTACGCGGCGGGAGCCGTGGAGGCGCCGCTTGCATTTTTAAACGGTATGCTGTTCGGTATTTTCGCGGCGCTTTATCTGATCCGGCGCGGAAATATATGGGGAATCGGAGCGTTTCACGCGGCGTGGAGTTTTGTGCGTGACATTGTTTTTGGGACACCGGATCAGGTGGCGACGGCGGTAGTGCTGCTTGTCGGAATGATACTTGTTGGAGGAAAAAGACCATGGGGGAAAGCGGAATCCTGCTGCTGATTTTCCTGCTGCTTCTCGGAGCGATACTGGCGGTCAGCATCGTTTTGATCCGGAAGGCAGAACGTGAGAGGGATGAGGCGTTGCAGCATGTCGCGGATGCAAGGACGGATTTTCTCTCCCGCATCAGCAATGACATCAAGACGCCGATGAACGTGATCATGGGAATGACGGCGGTCGGACTTGAAGAGTCGGATCACCCGGAGAAGATGGTGGAATGTCTTGGAAAAATTGATACGGCGAGCCGGTTTCTGATGGGGCTTTTGAATGATCTCGTGGATGTTTCCATGATTGAACTGGGGAGATTCCGGCTGCATCCGAAGCCGTATGCGCTCGAGGATTTTATGGAGGCGATCCGGGATATGACAGAGCCGGAGTGTGCCAAAAAGGGGATCACATTTCACATGTCCGGCGGCGAGAACAGTCTGAATGTCATGGTGGATCCGATCCGGCTGGAGCAGCTCTTTTTTAATCTGCTGGGGAACGCGGTCAAGTTCACTCCGGAAGGGGGAGAGATCTCTTTTCGGGTATGCAATTATGCGGTTCACAGCGGTACTTTTTCTGCGGATTATGTTGTCGCGGACACCGGAATCGGCATGAGCAGGGAGTTTCAGGAACTGCTGTTTGAGCCGTTTACGCGGGAAAGACGGGATGAGGCGGAACGGCGGCACGGCAGCGGACTGGGGCTGGCAATTACACAGAATATTGTGCAGCAGCTTGGCGGAAGTATTGCAGTCACGAGTGCGATCGGCGAGGGCACGAAGGTGAAGGTGCATCTGGATCTTCCGCTCGTGGATATTCAGCCGCAGAAGGAAGTGGCGAGAGGCGGGGGTTCCAGACAGGCGTTTGCCGCGCTCGGGGGGAAGCGGGTGCTTCTCGCGGAGGATCATCCGCTCAATGTTGAGATTACGCGGAAGCTTTTGGAGCGCCGGGGCGTGGAAGTCGTCTGTGCGGAAGATGGACGGCAGGCGCTGGAGCTTTTTATGGAGAGGGAAGAGCATTATTTCGATGCGGTCCTGATGGATATTGTGATGCCGAAGATGGACGGTTTTGAGGCGGCAAGGCAGATCAGACGGGTGCCGCACAAGGATGCGCAGATGATTCCGATTATCGCAATGAGCGCGAAGGACGCGCGCGAGGATATGGATGCCTGTAAGGAAGCCGGAATGAACGACTATCTTGCAAAGCCGGTGGAGCCGCAGAGACTGTACCAGGTGCTCGCGGAATATCTTGAGAATCCGATGTGAGTTTTTGGACAGATTGCCGAAACGGTCAGATGTAAAATAAAAATAAAATAAAATAAATGACGTGTATTGACTTTTAAAAAGAAGTTGATATATTAGTGTATTAGTACTAAGGATATACTAAAAATAAGCGAAAGGAATAAGAATCCCATGATATCACAAGAGAGTATGAAGAAGAAATTGGAAAACATGCATTTAAAGGAAAGGATAGACTATGGCTATAGAAAAGTCATTACAATGATGTTGATCTCTGGTCTGCTTTCTGTTGTAATTATAGGGGTATTGTTTGCCAATATGATGCATTATGTTGAGGATGTTAATGCAGCAGACCAGGCAGTAAAAATCTGCAGGATTAACGTTAATGCTGCAGCAAGAAATATCAGAGAGATGGCATTAAATGAGGATACATCCTCTTACGATAACTATGAACAAACAGTAAAAAGACTGCTTTCAGAAGTTGATTCCCAACTGCAGATTTTAAAGAAAACGGAAGTCCTTTCCGATGAAAATTACGAGGAATATGCAACGGCTCTTTCTGACTGGGGAGAAATTGGTTATTCCATTATGGAAGAAATAAAAAACGGAAACGATGAGAATGCCACAGATGCAATTCTTAATGATTGTACCCCGGCTTTAAATAAAGTAGTAGAAATTGCGATAAAATTAGATGAACTGACAGATGAGGCAAGCAGCGAGACAGTCAGAAATATAGTAGTCTGTACGGTTGCAGGATTTGTAGTGATTATTGTCTGCCTGATTCGTGCATTTACTTTGACGCGGAAAACAAGTAAGAGAGTACTTGAAACAATTCTGGAGCCATTACATGCGATTGAGGACGTTGCAACGGAATTAACAGAAGGAAATCTGCATAGTACGCTGGAATATCATTCCGATGATGAGATCGGAAGACTGGCGCACAGTATGCGGAAATCAATTCGTATACTGGGAACCTATGTAGATGATATTGACCGCTCCATGAAGCTCTTTTCAGAAGGAAATTTTGATGTTCATCCTGAGGTGGAGTGGAGAGGTGATTTTGTCAGTATTTTAAATTCGTTTATGGCATTTCAGGCAAGTATGGCAGGTACGATCAAAGGAATCCAGAATGTTTCCAATGAAGTCTCCGGCGCAGCAGAGCAGGTAGCATCAAGCTCCAATGATCTTGCAGATGGAGCTACAAACCAGGCAGCGGTAGTAGAGGAGCTTACCGCAACTGTTACAGGTGTTTCAGAACAGGTGGAAAAAAATTCACATTCTGCAAAAGAAATCAGTGTAAAAGTGGATGAACTGGGAAATGCCATTTCAGAAAGTAATGGCAAGATGCATGAAATGGTTGATTCCATGCATGAGATCAGCGAGGCATCAAAAGAGATTGATAAGATTATCACAACAATCAACGAAATTGCATCCCAGACAAATCTGCTGGCACTGAATGCTTCCATTGAGGCTGCAAGAGCGGGAGAGGCTGGAAAGGGATTTGCAGTTGTGGCAAATCAGGTAAACGTATTGGCAGATCAGAGTGCGCAGGCGGCAAAGGAATCTGCGAATCTGATTGAAACCTCTGTGAAAGCTGTGGAAAAGGGAATGGTGATTGCGGGACAGACTGCGGCACAATTAGAAGAGGTTGCTGAGAATTCCAAATTAATTACGACTGAAGTTACAAATATTGCAGAGACGTTGGAGACACAGACGACAGAAATTAAGCAGATTAATGAGGGAATTGAGCAGATCAATGATGTCGTACAGACAAATTCTGCAACATCAGAGGAATGCGCGGCTGCCAGCCAGGAGATGAGCAGTGAGGCGGAAAGTCTGCGTGAAATGATCCGCAAATTCAAAGTTGCAGAAGATAAAAAAACGGTGTAACAGGTACTGTTTTTAAAAACATATAGAAACAAAAAGCGCACCCCTGCTTCTTCGTAATGGAAGAGGCAGGGGTGCTGGCATGTGGAAGACATCTGCTGTCAGCCCGGGGACGTGGGAATCAGTCCGTTCCAGAAGAACACAGGCTTTTCTACGGTACTCATATGTAAGAATCATCCGGTTCCGTAAGTGTTATCGCGTTATCTGTAAGTGATATATGGGCAATATTTACAAAAAACGGGGAAAGATTGCAAAATAATTAACATCTATAGACAAAAAAATGAAAAAGTAGGATAATAAAAGAAATAACTATCAGGAAGGAGTCGGATGGGTATGAAAAATGTGAGCGTGCGTTGGAAGATGATTATTCTTGCGCTGATTACGCTGATTGGAACACTGGCGATCGGAGTTCTGGCAGTGAACCGGATGCTGGTTATGGAGGAGGGATCAGAGAGCGTTCTCCGTACAAGTATTGAAGATGATTATGATGAGAATATCAAGAATCAGGTGGATAATGCAATTTCCATGCTGGATGCGGTGTATGCGGGCTATGAAAACGGCGACTATTCCTATGAGGAGGCCGAAACGCGCGGAGCGGATCTTTTAAGGGAACTCCGGTATGGAGACGGTGGTTATTTCTGGGCGGATACCTATGACGGAGACAATGTTGTTCTGCTCGGAAGCGAGACCGAGGGAACAAACCGTATGGAGACAAAGGATGCGGACGGTTACCAGATGGTAAAAGAGATTATACGTGTCGGACAGGAGCCGGACGGCGGTTATACAGATTATGTATTCCCGAAGGAAGGGGAGACGGAGTCCTCTCCGAAGCGCTCCTACAGCAGGGCATTTGAGCCGTTTGGATGGGTTGTTGGAACGGGCAATTATATCGATTATATTGATGAGACTGTTGCCAAAGAGACACAGGCAATGAAGGAGAATGTAAAAAGTGCACTGCTTGCGATTATCGGAATGGGAAGTTTTCTGGTTGTGATTGTTATGGCGGTCTGTCTTTATATGGCGTTTTCACTGAGCAAATCATTTCAGGTTGCACTCACGTACATCGGTTATATTACAAAGGGTGATTTTTCGCAGCCGCTGCCGGTACAGCTTGAGAACCGCAGGGACGACTTTGGTATTCTCGGCGAGCGCCTTGAGAATATGAAGTGCCAGATCAGAGATCTTATCAGAGAAGTGAAAAATGAGAGTTATGTAATCGGGGAGGTCGTCGATGCGGTCAAGACGAATGTGATTACGCTGAACGGCAATATCGAGGACGTTTCCGCAACGACAGAGGAACTTGCTGCAAGCATGGAGGAGACCGCGGCATCCACTGACACGATCAAGAGTATGTCTCTCGAGATCGAGGAGGCGGCGAAAAATATTGCAAATCGTTCGCAGGATGGGGCACAGCAGGCAGCAGATATACACGAGCGGGCATCAAAGGCACAGAACGATACCAGAGAACAGCGTGAGCATGCGAGCCGGATCCACAATGAGATACGGGAGAGCCTTACAAAGGCACTTGAGGCTGCAAAGGTAGTTCAGCAGATCGAAGTGTTATCATCGGCGATCATGGAGATTACAAACCAGACAAACCTGCTTGCGTTAAATGCTTCGATTGAAGCAGCACGCGCCGGGGAGGCAGGCAAAGGATTTGCCGTTGTGGCAACAGAAATTGGCGGACTTGCAGATCAGTCCAAGCAGACTGTTACCCAGATACAGAAGGTGACGGAGGAAGTTACGACCTCTGTCGCACAGCTTTCTTCCGATGCGGAGCAGCTGCTTGCATTTGTTGGAAATGATGTCGTGGCAAGCTATGACATGTTCGATGCGGTGGCTGATGCATACAACCAGGATGCAGGAAAGATTGATGCACTGATCAGCGATTTCAGCGCGACATCGGAGGAACTGCTGGCATCAATCGATGGAGTGCTGGATGCGATGGAGGGAATTGCAACGGCAACGAACGAAGGTGCCAAGGGAACGACCGATATTGCACAAAAGACCGTGGAAGTCAAATCCGAGGCGGATACGGTCACAGATGAAGTTGGCAGATGCGATCAGACGGCACAGCGTCTGACACAGGATATCTCAGTCTTTGTTGTGGATTAGAAAACAGTTCATTTTATGGGAAAGATATGATATAATTCATTTTAGCGACATCGGAGCATAGGAAAGGATACTTATAAGATGGACGAGAAAATGACAATGGAGATCACCAACGATAGATTAGAGGAAGCGATTAAGCAGTATGCGGCGGAGCGCACCAAGGAGAACCTTACCACGGTGTTAAACCTGCTTCGCCCGACCAAGCTGTATGTGCCGGCAATGCTTAAGGCGCCGGATCAGCCGACCCCGTGTTTCCTCAAGAACAACAAGGGCGAGCAGTTTTTTGTGGCATATACTTCCAAGGAGCAGATGCCGGAGGAGCCGAAGAGCCAGGCCCTTCTTTTCATGCCGTTCCCGGCGTGCAACAACATCGTCGTGAAGCCGGAACTGGAGCTGACCGGACTGGTCATCAATCCGTTCTCGGATAACCTTGTATTAAAGACCGAACTTGTACGGAAGCTGCATGAGGCAGATCAGAAGGCGGCACAGATGCGGCAGGTGAAGATGACACCGCAGCAGTTTAACGTGTTTGTGAAAAAGCAGGTGGAGTTTGGAGTTCTGCCGAAGCGCCTGTATGCAGAGGGAGAGACGTTTGTCCAGAAGCTCTGTGAGGAGCGCGAGGCGTTCGTGAACCAGATTTTTGCCGAGACGTATAAGGAGCCGAAGCTCTATCCGTACACAGAGGCAGACTATTCGGTTATGGCGCTTGACATTGCGGAGGATCTGACGCTGATCCGCGTGGATCTGCCGGAGAAAGCACTGGCAGCCCCGCTTTGCTATCGTATCTATATTACGTTTAATCCGCAGACCAAGAAAGCGGGTTACTACACGATCGAGATGACGGCGGAGAAGGAAGTGCGTGCATTAGGACAGATCCTGCCGGATGGCAGGCATGAGAGTCTGGGCGAGGCGCCGGTTGAGGGAGCGGAGCTTCAGAAGATCATGGATCTGGCGCGTTACGACGGCACAGAGATGACAAGCTAAGGCATACCGAAGCGAAGTCATACATGTCATGCTGAAACGGAGGCATATATGTCATGCCGAAATGAAGGCATACATAAAGATACAATAAGAGACGCATGTCCGGCGGGAATCGGGGTGCGTCTTTTTATGGAGAAGGAAGCGCATTATTTCGATGCGATCCTGATGGATATTGTGATGCCGAAGATGGACGGCTTTGAGGCGGCAAGGCAGATCCGACGGGTGTCGCACAAGGATGCGCAGATGATTCCGATTATTGCGATGAGTGCAAAAGATGCACGCGAGGATATGGATGCCTGTAAGGAAGCCGGAATGAACGACTATCTTGCAAAGCCGGTAGAGCCGCAGCGGTTATATCAGGTGCTGGCGGAATACCTTGAGAATCCGATGTGAGTTTTTTGACAAAACGCTGAAATTGTCAAATGCAAAATCTGAAATTCGGTTGCGTTTCCTTTTTGACATAGTTATAATAATGTCAGAAAGAAATTACACGGTATTTTGCATACAATTCTATAGTGTGAGCCAAGAGTGAAAGAGCAGGCCGGGAATAACAGAAATGTTACTCTGTCGGTGTGCTTTTTTTCATAGGAAATTACGCCCTATGAAGAAATAAAGAATGTGCAGCTTGCGGGATTTTTTGACTTCCGCTATGGGAAATATCATTATGGAAATGATGCGCCAGGAATGCCATGATGCGGCAGGGGAGAATGGGGGGAGTGCAGACAAAAGATGAAGCAGCAATTTTATGACGCGATTGTGGACGGACCGATTATCGCGGCGGTGAAGGACGAGACGGGGGTGGAGGTCTGTATACAGAATGATATCCGCGTGGTATTCATTTTGTATGGAGAGTTGATTACCATCCCGGATATCGTGCAGCGGTTAAAAGATGCCGGAAAGTTTGTCATTGTACATCTGGATCTGATCGGGGGGCTTGCGGTCAGGGAGGAAGCGGTGCGTTTTATACGGTATGGGACGGCGGCGGACGGTATTATTTCCACAAAGCCGGAAATGATCCGTTATGCGAAGGAGCTGGATCTCTGTACGGTATTTCGCATATTTGCGATTGATTCCAAGGCGATTGGAGGACTGGAACACCACGGTATGGAGTTTGCAGATCTAATCGAGGTGCTGCCGGGCATTATGCCTAAAATCATAAAGCATATAGCAGGGCAGGCAGCAGTACCGGTGATCGCAGGAGGTCTGATCTCGGAGAAGGAGGACGTCATGCGGGCACTGGATGCGGGAGCGATTGCGATTTCAACGACAAACCAGGCAGTGTGGAAAATGTAACGGATACAGTGTATCAGGAGAAGGGGGTACGGGTATGTGTTATTCAACTAAGAAAAAAATTGCGGATTGTGTCAGGCAGCTGATGAAGCGCAAGGAGATATCCAAAATTACGATCGGGGACATCATGGAGGCAACGGGGATGAGCCGCCAGAGTTTTTATTATCATTTTAAGGATATTTATGATGTGCTGGAGTGGATCGGCTGTAATGACTTTAAGGATCAGCTGCAGGGACAGTATGACAGTATGGAAAAGTGGGCATGCGATCTGATGGAGGTGCTGCAGAGGGAGCGCAGCTTTTATGAGAAGCTGGCGAACGAGCTCGCGTGGCCGATGATCGTGCGTGGTGTACGCATGGCGTTGGATGCGCAGGTGCGCCGTCTGCTGCTTGGCGAGAATCCGGGCATGTTTGAAAAGCATCCCGAGGAACTGGAGGCGGTGACGAGCTTTCTTTCCACATCCATCTGCTACTATATGATTGATTTTGTATATTACAGAAAAACGTTATCGGGGGAACAGGTAAAGCGGGATGTGCAGTTTATGATGCGGGCGATTGCAAAACCGGACGCGGGGCTTGCCGTATTGCTCCCGCGCACCGCAGTATTGTAATGCTATTCTGACAAAATTAAAAAGTACCGGTAAGCTGGTCTGGCTTACCAGTACTTTTTTACTTTTGCAGCTGCATCTGCGGTTCTAAGAGAGAACTTCTTTGGTGGCGATCAGGTCGACGCCGGTTCCTGCAATATCTTTCAGCAGGACATCTCCGATGTGTACCGGAGCCGTCACCGTCAGCGCGTTGATATATTTCATGATCTCGAAGATCTTTTCTTTGGGAATATCCTGTGCGGTCTTGACGGATACCATCGGGATGGAGCCGCCGCGGACACAGACGGTGCTTGTGACGATGCGCGTCGGATGTGTGACTTCCTTTGCGGCATAGTCAGAGCCGCGCTTGCAGGTATTTCCGGTGATGGAGACAACATTTCCGCCATCCATGGTAACTGTGATGGCACAGCCCAGCGGGCAGCCGATGCATGTAAGATTTCTTGTTTCCATGTGTTACGCCTCCTCTTCTATTTTGATGGTAATGTGATCCAGGTCACTCATTGCTTCCAGAACGGACTTCTGCAGCTTTACCTGCTCCATCTCGCCGGGAGCCATGACAGGACGCTTGCGGCAGATGATCCGCTGGTCGTTTAAGTAGGTGGAAATATAACAGTTCTTGTATACACCGCCGACGCGGAAACGCACGGTCAGCTCGTCGTCCATATTGGCGACATGCAGCGTTTTTGGAACGGTATAGCGGACGCCGTCGGTTGCGACGATGGGGATCTCTTTGCCGGAATCAGCATGATCGCCCCCGCACTTGATATATTTTGCGGCGTTCTTTCCGGCAACGCCGGCTTCCTCGGATACATAGTCCACGAGATCATGAACGTGAAGAACATTACCGCAGGCGAAAACGCCCGGAATATTTGTCTCAAGGCTTTCGTTGACAGAAGGACCGGAGGTGACCGGATTTAGCTCGACGCCCATAGAGCGGGAAATCTCATTTTCCGGAATCAGACCGCAGGAGAGCAGCAGTGTGTCGCATTCGTAGTCTTCCTCCGTGCCGGGAATCGGCTTGTTGTGTTCATCCACCTGTGCCAGTGTGATTCCCTCCACGCGCTCTTTGCCGCGGATGTCAACGACAGTATGGCTCAGCTTTAACGGAATACCGAAATCGTCCAGACACTGTACAATGTTTCGTTTCAGACCGCCGGAATAAGGCATCAGCTCGGCGACGACTTTGACTTCGGCGCCCTCTAAGGTCATACGGCGTGCCATGATGAGGCCGATGTCTCCGGAGCCGAGGATCACAACCTTGCGTCCCGGCATAAAGCCCTCGATGTTCACCAGGCGCTGCGCGGTTCCGGCAGAGTAGATGCCTGCAGGACGGTAGCCCGGGATATTTAAAGCTCCGCGGGAACGCTCGCGGCAGCCCATGGCAAGAATCACGGTCTTTGCGTTAATGTGGAACAGCCCGTCGGTGCGGTTCATAGCCGTCACGATCTTATCGGAAGAGCCTTCTGCCAGAGAAATATCCATCACCATCGTGTTCAGACGGTATTCGATGTTCAGATCGAGAGCCTGATTGATAAAGCGTCTGGCATATTCCGGGCCGGTCAGCTCCTCCTTAAAGGTGTGAAGACCGAAACCGTTGTGGATGCACTGATTTAAGATGCCGCCGAGTTCGCGGTCGCGCTCGAGAATCAGGATCCGGTCGATGCCGTTATTTTTGGCGGAAACGGCTGCCGCAAGACCGGCGGGACCTCCGCCGACGATCACAATATCATATGAAGTCATAATAATCCTCCTTTTTCCTTCAGGTTCTGTCTTTGCTCAGACCGACGACCATGTTGGATGAGCCGCCGTTTTTCGTGATTTCAAGCTGGGAGATACCAAGCTCACGCGCCAGGATTTCCATGGTGCGCGGCGAGCAGAAACCTGCCTGGCAGCGTCCCATGCCTGCACGGGTACGGCGCTTGACGCCGTCTAATGACCGTGCGCCAAGCGGACGGTGAATGGCGTCTAAGATTTCTCCCTCGGTAATCATCTCACAGCGGCAGATAATATTTCCGTAAGCTGGATTTTCGCGGATAAGCGCCGCATAATCTTCCTCGGAGAGTGTTTTCGGATTGAGAACGCCCTTCCGGCTGCCGTTCCATGCCGGGTTTTTCTGTGCGTGAAGCAGTCCGGATACAATCTGCGCTACGCGCTCGCCGATCGCCGGGGAACTGGTGAGTCCCGGAGATTCGATGCCGGAGCAGTCGACAAAGTGTGGAGCATCCGCCAACTCTTCAATAATGAATTCATGGTTGTCCTCATGGGCGCGGTTTCCGGCGAAGGACGTGATTACCTGACGGACCGGAACGGAAGGCACGGAGCGTCTTGCTGCGCTGCAGACATGGTCAAGTCCCTGGCGGGTGGTGTTGGTTGCCTCCTTATCGTCGTGATCGTCTGCGGTAGGGCCGATCAGCGTATTGCCGTGAACCGTCGGGGTTACAAGAATGCCCTTGCCGTATTTGCCCGGAAGCTGGAAGATGGTCTTGTCGACCAGACCGCCGGTTGTTTTGTCGAGCAGGCAGTATTCGCCGCGACGCGGGGTAATGTGGATCTTCTTGCTGCTGACCATGTTGTGAAAAACATCTGCATACACACCGGCAGCGTTTACCACGCAGCGGGTCAGGATGTAACCACGGTTGGTGGAGAGTTGATAGCCGTCGTCCTTGCGGCAGATGTCTGTCACTTCTGTGTTAAAACGGAATTCGACGCCGTTTGTGGCAGCATTTTCTGCGAGTGCAATGTTCAAACCGAACGGGCAGACAATGCCGCCGGTCGGACAGTAGATGGCAGCGACGACTTCCTCGGAGAGGTTCGGCTCCATCTCATGAACTTCGTGTGCATCTAAGATCCGGATATCCGGGATTTTGTTGGAAATGCCCTGCTTGTAGAGGGCTTCCAGCTTCGGGCGGTCCTCCTCGGAGAAGCAGACGATCAGGGAACCGTTTCTGCGGAATTCAAAATCCAGCTCTTTGGAGAGCGGTTCCATCAGTTCATTTCCCCGGACGTTCATCTCTGACATCAGGGTTCCGGGTTTACAGTCGATACCGGAGTGGACGATGGCGCTGTTGGCTTTGGAAGTGCCGCAGCAGACGTCCTCCTCTTTTTCCACAACACAAATGGAGAGATTGTATCTGGAAAGTTCACGTGCACAGGCGCTTCCAGAGACGCCGGCACCAATGATCACTACATCATACATAGTTTTTCCTCCTTAAAAGAGCCATGCAGATCATACATCATTTCTGATGTGTTTTCTGCCTGGCTCTCTTCTCTGACATTCAATCTATAGTTTTAAAAAATAAGTCCATATACCAGTACGGCAGCCAATGCGCCGAGGATCGGTCCGACGATCGGAACAACGAGTCCGTATCCGAAATCAGAGGAACCTTTTCCCTGAATCGGAAGCACTGCATGTGCAAGACGAGGACCCAGATCTCTTGCCGGATTGATTGCATATCCGGTCAGACCGCCCAGAGACATACCGACAGATACGATAATGGCGAATACGAGAAATTTTCCGGTGCCGTCCGCCAGATCCGGAACCTGTGCCAGACCCTTGATGGCAAATACGAGTACAAAAGTGCCGACAGCCTCGCTTAAGATATTGCGCGGGATGTTGCGCACTGCAGGTGCCGTACAGAACACGCCGCGCTTCGTTGCCGCGTCTTCTGTTGCGTCAAACTGATCTTTGAACAGCAGATATACAAGGCATGCGCCGCAGAAAGCACCAGCCAGCTGTGCCACAATATATCCCGGTACCATGCTCCATGCAAAACTGCCGTCAGCAGCAAGCGCGATGGTCAATGCAGGGTTAAAGCTTGCGCCGGATGCCGCGCCGAAGATAAAGGCGGGAACCAGTACGGCAAGACCCCAGGCAAGTGTGATCTGGACTGCACCGGCACCTTTCATGCCGGATTTGTTCAGGTTGACATTGGCAACAACACCGTCACCTAACAGGATGAGGATCATGGTGCCGACAAACTCTGCAATATATGGTGTCATAATAAATACCCCCTCTTAGATATGAAATTGTGTGTTAGTCTTCCTTCGCCCAGTTGAACGAATAAGTAACGGCTTTCTTCCACATGCGGACTTTCTTGTTACGCTCCTCGTCGGTGATCTCCGGTGTGAAGGTGCGGTCGATTGCCCAGTTCTGAAGAACATCCTCTTTGCTTGCCCAGTAGCCGACTGCCAGTCCGGCGAGATAAGCAGCACCCATGGCTGTGGTCTCCACGCACATCGGACGGTTGACCGGAGCATTGCTGATGTCCGCCTGCATCTGCATGAGCAGATTGTTTGCGCTTGCTCCGCCGTCTACCTTTAATGCTGCAAGATCAATACCGGAATCTGCTTTCATTGCAGCCAATACATCATTAACCTGGTAAGCGAGAGACTCTAAGGTTGCACGGATAATATGGTATTTATTCACACCGCGGGTAATGCCTACGATAGTTCCACGTGCGTATTGATCCCAGTACGGGGCACCAAGACCGGTGAAAGCAGGCACGACGTAGCAGCCGTTGGTGTCTTTGACTTTTCTTGCCATGTATTCGGAATCCGGAGAGGAATCGATGAAGCGCATCTCATCGCGAAGCCACTGGATGGAGGCACCTGCAACGAAGATGGAACCCTCGAGTGCGTAGTTTACTTTTCCGTCGAGACCCCATGCGATCGTGGTAACCAGTCCGTTCTTGGAGAATACAGGTTTTTCGCCGGTGTTCATAAGTAAGAAACAGCCGGTTCCGTAAGTATTTTTTGCCTCACCGGCGGTGAAACAGGTCTGACCGAACAGAGCGGCCTGTTGGTCACCGGCAGCACCGGCAATCGGAATCGGGCCTCCGAAGAATACCGGGTTTGCTTCGCCGTACACGCAGCTGGATGGCTTCGGTTCCGGCAGCATACATTTTGGAATATTCAGTTCTTTTAAAATATCTTCATCCCACTCCAGGGTATTGATGTTGAACATCAAGGTTCTGGAAGCGTTGGAGTAATCAGTTACGTGAACCTGACCCTGTGTCAGTTTCCAGATCAGCCATGTCTCCACGGTTCCGAAGAGCAGCTCACCTCTCTCGGCTCTCTCTCTGGCGCCTTCAACGTTGTCGAGCAGCCATTTTAATTTCGTTCCGGAGAAGTAGGCGTCGATCACCAGTCCTGTCTTCTGGCGGAAGGTATCAACCAGTCCCTTGGCTTTTAAGGAATCGCAGTATTCGGAAGTACGGCGGCACTGCCATACGATCGCGTGATGAATCGGTTCGCCGGTGTTCTTATCCCATACGATGGTGGTCTCGCGCTGATTGGTAATTCCGATTGCCCCGATATCGGCTGCAGTCGCGCCCACATTTGCCATTGCCTCCTTGGCAACTTCAAGCTGTGTGGACCAGATCTCCTCCGCGTCGTGCTCTACCCAGCCCGGCTTCGGGAAATACTGTGTAAATTCTTTCTGGGCAACGCTGCACATTTCACCCTTCTCATTGAAAAGTATGCAGCGGTTGCTGGTGGTTCCGGCATCGAGTGCCATGATGTACTTTGCCATGTAAAGTCCCTCCATTTTCTTAGTGTGGAAACCGGCCCCACCCGGTTCCCCTCTGGTTGTATGAGTGGCGGTCTGATGTGCCGCTCACCGTTTGTGGCTTTAGTGTAACTGCGTTGCGGGTGAATGTCTTTAGACAGACTTCTGTGATTGTAAAAGAGGAGTCCTGCGTTTTTACATATATGCAATATTGACAAAAAACATGAATAGATTGCTAAATTATTAACAAATATAGACGATTAGTGGGGAATATACGATAATAAAAGAAGTAAGCACAGGAAGGAGTCGGATAGGTATGAAAAATGTGAGTGTACGTTAGAAGATGATTATTCCTATGAGGAAGCGGAAACACGCGGTGCAGATCTGCTGCGGGAACTCAGGTACGGGGACGGCGGATACTTCTGGGCAGATACCTATGATGGAGAGAATGTGGTTCTGCTTGGAAGCGCGACGGAAGGGACGAACCGCATGGAGACGAAGGATGCGGATGGTTACCAGATGGTAAAAGAGATTATCCGCGTCGGGCAGGAACCGGACGGCGGATATACGGATTATGTATTCCCGAAAGAAGGTGAGACGGAATCTTCTCCGAAGAGATCCTACAGCAGGGCATTTGAGCGGTTTGGCTGGGTTGTCGGAACGGGAAACTATATTGACTATATCGATGAGACTGTCGAGAAAGAAACGCAGGCAATGCGGGAGAATGTAAAAACGGCACTGATCGCGATTATCGGAACGGGCAGTCTGCTGATTGTGATTGTCATGGCGGTCTGTCTGTATATGGCGTTTTCACTGAGCAGATCTTTTCAGGTTGCCCAGATACAGAAGGTGACGGAGGAAGTTACATCTTCTGTGGCACAGCTTTCTTCTGATGCGGAGCAGCTGCTTGCCTTTGTTGGAAATGATGTGGTGGCGAGCTATGATATGTTTGATGAGGCGGCAGACGCTTATAACCAGGATGCCGGAAAGATCGATGCACTGATCAGCGATTTCAGCGCGACATCCGAGGAGCTTCTGGCATCGATTGATGGCGTGCTGGATGCGATGGAGGGAATTGCAACGGCAACGAACGAAGGTGCCAAGGGAACGACCGATATTGCACAGAAGACCGTAGAAGTGAAATCCGAGGCAGATACGTGATCTGCTCCACATCTTAGAGGAGATGGAAGAAGAACTTACTCATGCCGGATGACGTCGGCATACTGGCCGCGCACCACGGCAAGCAGGGAATCCGGATTGACCGTGATGGAGGTGCCGATGCGTCCGCCGCTGATGTAGATCTTGTCAAAAGCCGCAGCGCTCTCGTGCACGATGGTCGGGAACTGCTTTTTCATGCCGAGAGGAGAGCAGCCGCCGCGGACATAACCCGTGATGGCAGTGATGTCTTTGACGTGAATCATCTCTACGGATTTTTCGCCGACGGCTCTGGCGGCGGCTTTTAAGTCCACCTCGTCCGCGATGGGAATAACGAATACATAGTATTGCCTGCTTTTTCCCTGCATCACCAGAGTCTTGAAGGACTGTTCCACCGGGGCGCCGGTCGCCTCGGCGGTGTGCAGTCCGTCGATAAATTCTCCACACTCATAATTTAAAATTTCGTACGGAATCTTATTTTTATCAAGAATGCGCATAGCATTCGTCTTTACTTCTTTTCCCATAAAATATTCACTCCTTTGTTTCTTTCCGGAAAATATGTCCTGTGAAGGAAAAACGCTCCGCGTGGATTGCACTGCGGCGGGACATATGATTCATTGTGCCCATAGTCTAGTGGAATTGTGAAAAAAAGTCAAGCGGGACAGATCGGGCTGAATGGGAATAGACAAAGCCGCCGCATTGTTCCTTGAAACTGTGGTTTGAATAGAGTATAATGCAGAAAAAGTGACAGAGAGGTATGTAATATGAAAGAAACATTAAAGCGGATCAAGGCAGACATCATAGTCTCGGCGCTGCTTTGTATTGCACTTGGCATTGTGCTTCTGGTATGGCCGGCGGAGACGATCGATGTATTCTGTAAAATCCTTGCCGTTGGATTGATCATTATGGGAGGCGTCGACATCGCATCCTATTTTATGAACCGCAGTATTCATCCGTTTGCGGGAGCATTGGGACTGATTGTATTGTTAATCGGAATCTGGATTTTCCTGCGCCCGGAGAGCATTGTGAGCCTGATCCCGATTGTGATCGGCGTGATCCTCTGCGTACATGGAATCCAGGATCTGAAGCTTGCGATAGAAACGAAGCGCAACGGTTATGAGAAATGGTGGAGCATGTTAATCATTGCAGCGGTCAGCCTGGTGTTCGGTGTGCTCTGTATCGTGAATGCGTTCGGCATGGTAAAGCTGGCACTGCAGTTTATCGGAATTGCCCTGATCTATGACGGTATCTCGGATCTGTGGGTGGCAAACCGCGCCGTGCATGCGGCAAAGATGATGAAGCAGGAAGCGGAAGCCGTGGATGTAGACTATAAAGAGATATAAGATAGCGTCTCTTCCACGTTTGGACAATCCAACGGGTGCATGTCCGGCACACCGGAGACAATGGGCGGACTTTTTAGATTTGTTAAGAGATGTCAACACAATTTTTAATTTTTTTTGCATAAGAAATAGGCCTGATTATTCAGGCTTTTTTCTTATGCAACTATGCTATATTCTTATATATTTCCATCACTCTTGCATAATAGATTTGCAAAAACTTATTTAAACCGGCTATTTTGGCTTGTTTCCTACTTTTTCCTTCATTCTCTTTTTTAATTATAAAACTCAAACTTCGCACATAAATTTTAGCTATGCACCTTGAAAATTCAATATCTGGCAGTTATTTAGTTGTCAGTGTTCAGCCTTTATGCAGCCTGCAGTCGTATTTTCATCATAGTAGGAAGTGCATCCATAAATGCATTCGCCAATTCATTGATTTTTTCGTCTGAAAGTTCAGTGTTATCTGAAAGCATTGTTCTGAACATTTGAAGCAGCATTTGAAAAGCCTGTATCCATGTGATATCAGACATTTCGTCAGAAAAGTATAAAAAGAGCTCCCCAAGTGACCGGTTATCATTGGATTCCCGGCTTTCCAGTGACAGCATCCTATATCGGGTGAAAACAACTGCGGTATGCGCAGTCATTGCATCATAGGACAGAGAATTACATTCTCTGCTCAAGTTAAGGTAGCTTTTGCAAAATTAGGTGTGTTTTTTCCTGTAAGCAGACTCATATACATACTTCTGTTGGAGAAAATCAGCAGAAACATGTATTGAAAAATCTCCGTTACCGGAGTGCCTTTCCTTTTATAGGCATTGGCAGCTTTCAAGGCTGAGGAAATATGAAACCTTGTAAAAAATCGTTTGATAGATTTAGAAATCTGCTTATCATTTTGAGGCGCTTGTGTTATACTTTTATTCATAGCATGAGTCTCCGGTTTGTAATTGTTTTTTTGGCAACTCAATTATACCAAAACCATTGGTTTCATGCTATTTTTATGCCAGTTATTATTGAATTTTCAAGGTGCATAGGCACATTTTAATGTGCGAAGTTTGAGTAATTTAATACTTTAGTAATAGATTTTCCCAATAAAGTATGCTATCTTAGTACTATATATGGATAGATATACGTGATAAAAAGAACAATAATTTACAAAGGAAGGGAAAACTATCATGGAAAAGATCAAAAAGCGTATAACTAACTTAAAGGTTGCAGGAAAATTAAAAGTATATCGAATGACAGTGCTTGTTATGACATTATTTTTAGTATTGGTGGCACTGATCTCGACATTAGTGATCCGTTTAAATATAGAGAAGATCACGGAGGTCTGGTCTCCGTCATTGGAATATCTGCAGGATTTAGAGACAATGACTGCGAAATACAGAATCAAACAGTATCAGCATCTAGTAGAATCAGATGCAGCAGTCATGAACTCCTGCGAAGAAGAAATCCAGAAGCTGGAGAGTCAGATCGAGGATACCGGTGCGAAGCTGGATGCAATAATTTCTGCAGACAGCAAAGCTCAAAAAGGACGGGATGATTATGATGTAGCAAACGCTGCATGGGAAAAATACAGGGCTGCTTCAGATGAAATTTTGCAGTTGAGCCGTGAAGGTAAACAGCAGGAAGCATCGAAGCTGATGACCGGAGAGGTGTATGAAGAATATAAGGCTTTTGCTGAGAAATTAACTACATTATGTGAAAAGTTCCAGGTAGAATTAGATCAGGCAAAGACCATGGCTAATGTATGCACTGTAATCATATTTATTGTGATCGTGGCAGCGGGTCTTGCGATTGCTGTAGTGACGACACTGATCGGAGGGATCATTACCAATTCCATTACAGAGCCGGTAGAACAGATAGAGGCAGCAGTTGCCAGCCTGCGTAAGGGCGAACTGTCTAATGTAGAAATGCTTACCTATGAGTCTGAGGATGAGTTTGGCGATACCATCAGGAATCTGAAAGAAGCCATGGGTATTCTGGCAGATTATGTCAGCGAGATCTCTGTGGAGGTAAAGGCAATAGCGCAGGGTGACCTGACCAGAAATGGTGATGATATTACAGATTTCCTAGGCGATTTCTCGGAATTGAAGACATCACTGCTGTATATTCTGAAACGGTTTAACAGTACCCTGACCGAGATCAGCAATCTGGCAGAACAGGTATCATCGAATTCATCCGAGGTGGAAAATGCATCAAAATCCCTGGCGGACGGTGCAACAGAGCAGGCAGGAGTCATCGAGGAATTGAATGCCACCATTGATGCGGTCGTGGATCTGGCAGAAGATACAGCGAAGGAAACACAGAGCGCATCTGCACGTGTAAAAGCCTCTGCAAATAAAGCGAACGAAGAAAAAGAAAAAATGAATGAGCTGCTCACGGAAATGGAGTACATTACAGAAATCTCCAAGGAGATCGGTAATATTATCACAGATATCGAGGATATTGCATCCCAGACCAACCTGTTATCCCTGAATGCTTCCATTGAAGCTGCCAGAGCAGGAGAAGCTGGAAGAGGTTTTGCGGTGGTTGCAGATCAGATCGGCAAGCTGGCAGCAGACAGTGCAAAATCCGCTGTAAATACGAGAGAGTTGATCGATAAGACCTTAGTGGAAATCGAAAAGGGCAATACGATTACAAGAACAACAGCAGAATCATTCAATCAGATCATTGAAGATATGAAGTCCTTTGCAGAGCTTGCAGAGAACACCATGGAGAAAGCCAACTCCCAGGCAGAGTCCTTGGAGCAGATCGGTCAGGGAATTGAACAGCTGTCCGGCGTAGTACAGGGCAATGCTGCATCCTCCGAAGAGAATACTGCGATCAGTATTAATCTGGCAGAGGGAGCAGCCAAGATGCATGACCGCGTGAATATCTTTAAGCTATTCTAGAAAAATGGCAGGAATAGAGTGAAGCTGTCGTAAGGAAGGTTCTTGTTGTGATTAATGATATATTTAAAGTGTTTGGAGAGCAGACAGCAGAAATCTTATTTGAGATCGTTACGGAATGTATGGATGATTATCTGTATATATTTGATCTGCAGGATAATACCTTTGAGATTTCACAGTCAGCTGTGAATCGGTTTAATATGTCGGAAAGTGTTCTGACAGATGCTGCAAATGAAGTTATGAAGGTAGTATATGAGGAAGACCGCAGGATGCTTGCAAAGCATCTTGCTGATATATGCGAAGGAAGAGAAAAGGTACATAATCTTCATTACAGGTGGCTTGATAAAGAAGGTATGCCGGTCTGGATTAACTGCCGTGGTATCGTGATCAGTGATCAGCAGGGAAAGGCAGAGTATCTGGTCGGGTGTCTGAATGAGACCGGCAACAAGAGAAGAGCCGATAATGTCACAGGACTGCTTGGCGGTCCGGAATTCCTTGCTTACCTGCGTGCACAAAAAGAACCCATTACCAAGGGATTTTTTATGCATGTAGGAATTGATGATTTTGGAGCGATCAATAGCTCCAGAGGAGCTGATTATGGTAATTATATCCTGAAAAGCGTAGCCGGCTGTATGAAGGAATGCCTTTCAGACAAGCAGAGAATTTACCATCTGGTAGCGGATCAGTATGTGATCGTGGATCTGGAAGCTTCCTCCGCAGAAGACGCTGTGGCACTGAAAGAAAAGATTACAGATAAACTTCAAAATTTCATAGTAGCCGAAAATTATGAAGCTATATTTTCTATTTCTATTGGTGTTATAGATGCAGCAACATTTTGTGAGGGAACCGAAGAATGCCGCAAAAAGTTTGAATTTGCCTTGAAACAGGCAAAAAGCATGGGTAAAAATGGATTCTATTTTTTTGACAAGGATGACTATGAGGTCTTTTTACGAAAAGGAAGAATCATAGCAACACTTCGTAATGCTATTGTGAACCATTATGATGGCTTTGAAGTATACTACCAGCCGATCGTGGACTGTCAGTCCGAACAGATCATTGGAGCAGAGGCACTGATGCGTTTTTCCATGATAACGGAAGAAGGGCGGGAGTTTGTTTCACCGATGGAGTTTATCCCATTATTGGAAGAGACCGGATTGATCATTCCCGCTGGAAGATATATTTTGAACGAAGCTGCAGCAATGTGCTGTGAAATGCAGAAATATATTCCTGACTTCCGGATGAATGTAAATGTATCCTATGTTCAGATACTGCAAGGCAATGTGGAGCGGGATATTCTGGATGCAATTCAAAAATATTCATTACAGCCGGAATGCTTATGTGTTGAAATGACAGAAAGCGGATTTATGGATATGACACCTTCGTTCTGCAAATTTCGTAAAATTCTGGACAAGAACGGGATTCCCTTTGTGATCGATGATTTTGGAACAGGATATTCGAATCTTCATTGTATCCGTGATATGAATCCAAGTTACGTGAAAATGGATAGGGATTTTACTGCCAAGGCGATGAACAGTGACAGGGATTATGAATTATATAAAAATATCATCCCCATGGTACATAGTATTAACGTCAGGATATGCGCAGAAGGCATCGAGGAAAAAGAATGGCTTCTGAAAATGAAAGAAATGAAGGTTGATTATCTGCAGGGATATTATTTTGGAAGACCATGTGGAAAGAAACAGTTTCTGCAGCAATATGTCAGTGGCATCAACGTTAAATAAAGAGAGTAAGGCAGACTCAGCTATGCGGGGCTGCCTTATTTTATGGTCTTATCAGAAGGATGGATCCATAACGGCTTCTTTCAGTTTTTCCAGGTCATTGGCATCAGGGCGAGACAATGCACAGTCAAAATTCTGGATCAATACATCAAGATTTGCCGGATGAGCAGGAGCTTCCTTCATTTTCAAGTAGCGTTCCCAGACAGACTGCGGCATTCTGCCCTGACACATATACTCTCCGACGATAACATTGCTTGCGTCAATGATAGAGCAGTTCGGAAGAAGGGATCACTGTGTCGGACACACCGAAATACTCACATTCATCCTGAGGTAATGCCCCGTGGATTGCATCAGCCAGCATCTTGGTATTACCTGTTAAGCTGCTATAAACGATGGAATATTTTTTATTCATCGTGGATGCAAACATCCGGCTGGTTAGAAATGCCACATTTTATGAACCGAATATCCAGCTGTATTTCCAGCTGAAATCCCACGATGTGTGCTTCCAATAATATTACTTATCACTGAAAGGCAGACGTGTACCTGGTGCGGATTTTCAGCCCACAATCTTTCCGTCTTTAATAAGAGACAAGAACACCGGTACCAGTTCGGGATCGAACTGCGTGCCGCTGTTTTTTTTCAGCTCACCTGCCGCGTAGTCGATCGAGCGCTCCTGTTTGTAGGGGCGTCTGGCCGTCATCGCGTCAAAGCAGTCTGCAATGGTTAAGATACGTCCCATGAGGGGAATTTCCGTTCCTTTTAATCCGCGGGGATAACCGGTTCCGTCATAGCGCTCGTGGTGGGCGACAACTGCCGGGATCACGTAATCCATGTTCGGAAGGTAACGGATCATCTTAATGGAATTTTCCACATGCGTTTTCATGATCGTGTATTCCTCCGGCGTCAGCCCCGAGGTTTTCTTTAAGATATGCTCAGGGATGCTGATCTTGCCGATGTCGTGAAGCATGCCTGCAATCCGTACCACCTCGATATCATTGTCGCTCATAGGAAGCGCTTCTGCGAGCATGACCGCATATTTTGAGACATTCATGGAATGGATGAACGTAAAATTATCCTTGGCGTCGATGGCGGCGGTCAGCGCATAGATGGTCGGCGCCACCCGCTCGTAGGCGGTGCGGATATCCGGATTCTGGGAGCGGTTCTCAAGACCTTTGCGGTAAACGATGAGATGGCCTTTTCCGTCAAGCTTTCCAAAATAGACAGCCTGCTCGACATTGTGGATTAACTCTCTGCTGTCGGCAGAAATATCCGGAAACACGGAGATGCCGCAGGTGATGGTAATTTCCCACACCATGTCTGACATGCTGCCTTTTGTCAGAACCTCCACGAGAGACTGGGTAAACGCTTTGGAGGCTGCGACGTCACTGCCGTGTCTTAAGATGAGAAATTCGTCCGCGCTGAAACGGAATGCCATGTCGTCCGCATCCAGAGCAGAGAGGAGGATGTTGGCACAGCGCTGGATTAAGTGATCGCCCTCCTTGGAGCCGTAAAGTTCGTTGTAAAGTTTGAAATCATCGATATCGAGCATGATTAATGAGCACGGCGTACCGGAGAGGCAGAGTTCATCAATCATCTCAAACGCATGCTTGCGGTTGTAGAGTGCCGTCAGATCATCCGTGATGGAGGCCCGGTAGGCGTTCATGTAGAGATTCGCGTTGCGCAGTGCGTGGGTGGCATAAAAGCCGATCTTGCACAGTGCGGACACCTGATCTGCAGACAGTGGCATGGGAGTGTGCCGCGCGATGAAGAGAAAGCCGATCAGCGCCCGGTTGTACTTCAGACAATAGACGCCGATGATATTCTGCTGGATCAGCCAGCTGCGCGTATGGCTGGAAATGCCGTCAAGCGCAGCTGGCAGGCCTGCGCCCGGCATAAACGGAATGTAGCTGTCTGCGTTTAAAAGCTGTTCCAAAAGAATGCTTGAATCGAGAAAAGAATCTTTTTCCCAGGTGATATCGCCAAAACTGCGTGTGACGTGGTAGGAAGGACTGACATCGTCACGGATCGTGAGCAGCAGACCGTCCGGAGACAGCAGACGGACGGCTATGTCTATAATAGAATCAAAGATTTCGTCCGGGTGAATCGTGCTGATGACGGATGACAGGAATTGATCGATGAGAACAGTTTGATTGCTCATAAGGCTCCTTTGTATATGATAAATGAAAACATCTTGAGAATTCAGAATCATTATACTATAATGAAAAATGCATGGCAATAGTGGGAAATACATAGAAAAGCCATAGAAACAGGGATATTTTCATGCGTAGAGAAGAGTTTAAAATGGAACGCACCGGACTGCTTGAGATCGGCGATGTGCTTCCGATTACAGAGGGGAAGCTGCCCAATTCCTATTACTATACACTGGGCAAGGCGTACGCGATGTCGGCGAACTATGTGGTAAGCCAGCGCATCAAGTCGCGGGAAGGCACAGTGGTAGACGTCAAAGAGACCCCGAAGGGATATTTTGTTACGGTTGAATTTGATGAGTAAAAGCGCTAAAATAATAATAATTTAGCGGAAAGGAAGCACAAATGCGTTATTTACCGACGAGCAGACTGACGCCGGGAATGGCACTGGGGCAGGACATTTATGACGGGGCGGGAAGACTTCTTCTGGGAAGGCATATTCTGCTGACAGAAGAACAAATTTCAAATCTGGAATTCCTTGGGTTCCCGGGTGTCTACGTGGACGATGAGTTTTCCAGGGGGATTGAGATACAGCAGATTGTCAGCCCGGAAGTCCGGAGGCAGGCACTGAAAATTGTATATGATCTGTTTCACACGGATATGCGGAAGCAGGAACCGTCGGAAGCGGAGTTTAAGCTGCGCAAAACAGTGGAGTCTGTGGTCGATGATGTGATATGCAATGGAGACATCATGTGCAATATCATGGACATCAAGAGTTATGATGATTATATCTATTACCATTCCATTCATGTGGGCATCCTTTCTGTGGTAGTCGGCGCACGGCTGGGGCTTCCGCATGATGAGCTGTGCCAGCTTGCAGCGGCGGCGCTGCTGCATGACATTGGGAAGCGGTTTATCGATCATGACATCGTGCGGGGAGGTAAGGCGCACCGCAGCGAAAAAGAGCAGGAGGTCTATCGGAGCCATCCGAAGATCGGTGCGGAATATCTGCGCGAGACATGCCGATTTTCCGCGGATGTGTATGAGGGAATCATGGAGCATCACGAGTGCTACAACGGCGAAGGGTATCCGCTTGGCAAAAAGGGCGGCGAGATTCACCTGTTTGCCCGCATTATCCGGATTGCAGACTGTTATGACGCAAAGGTTTCCGCGTTTCCGGCACAGAAATCACTGTCGCCGTCGGAGGCGTTAGAATATGTGATGGCGCTGGGCGACCGCTGGTTTGACCCGGATATTGTGGCTGTGTTCGCAAGGAAAGTGGCGGCGTATCCGATCGGCTGCGAAGTCGAACTGTCCAACGGGCAGCATGCGGTGGTGGCACGGAATTTTGAGAATTTTCCGCTGCGTCCGCTGGTGCGCGTTGTGGAGACGGGAGAGATGTTGAACATGCGTGACGATGAAAAAGCGAGGGCGGTAACTGTTGGGAGACTCATAGTGCGATAGAGCACCTGGGGCGAGAGGGAGTTATGACTGGACAGGGAAAGAGTGCGATTGATACACTTTTGGCAGAGAGCTTTAAGGAACTGGCGTTAAAGCAGCCAATAGAGAAGATTACAATCAAAGAGATTACAGATAAGGCGGGCGTGATCCGCCCGACATTTTACAATCATTTTCAGGACAAATATGATCTGCTGGAGTGGATTATCGACAAGGAACTGCTGGAACCGGTGGAACCGCTGATCCAGAACGGGATGATCAACGAGGCGCTGGTGCTTCTGTTCAGCGGGATCGAGCGTGAGAAGGAGTTCTACACGAAGGCAAGCAGGCTGGAAGGACAGAATTCATTCGGCAGCATTGCACAAAGCTGTGTGGAGCGCGTGCTGCTACAGGTCATCAAAGGACAGGCAGAGGGCAGAAAAAGCCGGTACGTGTGGCTGACACCAGAGCGTATCGCGGAGTATTATGCACAGTCCATGTGCTATGTGGTGATCACCTGGATCAAGTCTGGAATGACGATTTCATCCAAGGAACTTGCAGAAATCTATAATTACATGATCAAGCGGTCGATGACGGATATTCTGACAGAACTGTAATTGCGGACAGAATACAAATGAATATAAATGTATAGATAGTTATACATTTCGGGTCGAGTGTATAATAACCCGATACACGGAGAAAAGATTGAATATTTTCATATTCAGTCTTTTTTTTATACAATGCTTTTATGGAAAGGAGAGAGGGACCATGATTAAATTTGGAAAAGCGGTCGTCAAGCTGCGAATACCGATTTTGATTCTCAGTATTTTCTTATTGATACCGTCGGCAATCGGATATTTTAACACGAGAGTGAATTATGATATCCTGACATATCTGCCGGAAGAGATTGAGACGATGAAGGGGCAGGATCTCCTGCTTGACGAGTTTGGAACGGGAGCATTCTCGTTTTGTGTAGTGGAGGGTATGGACGCGAAGGACATATCTGCAATGCGGGAGCAGATGGAGGAAGTTCCTCACGTAAAATCAGTGATCTGGTACGATTCACTGGCGGACATCAGCATTCCGATGGAGATGCTGCCGGATGAGATCTATGATTTCTTTAATAATGATGAGAAGGACAGCACCTTGCTCGCAGTGTTATACGATACATCGATGTCCGCGGACGAGACGATGGATGCGATTGAGGAACTGCGCGGTGTGGTAAAAGATCAGTGCTATATCAGCGGTATGTCGGCAGTGGTTACAGATATCAAGAATCTGTCGAACAAGGAGACCCCGGTCTATGTGCTGATTGCGGTTGTACTGGCAGTCATTGTCCTGTCACTTACGATGGATTCGGCTCTGGCGCCGATTTTCTTTTTGCTCAGTATCGGAATGGCGATTGTATACAATCTGGGTACCAATGTTTTCAAGGGAGAGATTTCCTATGTGACACAGGCGCTCGCGGCGGTCTTACAGCTGGGTGTGACGATGGATTATTCCATTTTCCTCTGGCACAGTTACGAAGAGCAGCAGGAGCGTTTTCAGGGAGATAAAAAACGTGCGATGGCGCATGCGATTTCTAATACGATCACATCGGTGGTCGGAAGCTCCATCACGACGGTGGCTGGTTTCGTGGCACTGTGTTTCATGAGCTTTACACTTGGTATGGATCTTGGAATTGTCATGGCAAAGGGTGTTGTTCTCGGCGTTATCTGCTGCGTTACGGTGCTGCCGTCGCTGCTGCTTGTATTTGACAAGGCGATCGAGAAGACGAAGCACAAGGTTATCATCCCGGATCTGGGACGGATTGCAGACTGGATCGTGCGCCATTACGGCGTATTCCTGATCGTATTTCTGGTGGTGTTGGGCCCGGCAATCTACGGCTACACACACACGGATGTGTATTACGATCTTGCGGGAACACTGCCGAAGAGCTTAAGCAGTATTACTGCGAACGATAAGTTAAACGAAGACTTTGAGATGGGTGCGACGCACATGATCATTGCGGACAGCAGTCTCTCCGCAAAAGATGCCAGCGCAATGTTGGATGAGATCAGCAAGGTGGATGGCGTGAAGATGGCGCTTGGCTTTGACTCGCTGGTAGGACCAGGCATCCCGAGGGAGTTTATCCCGGATGACGTAAAAGACGTCTTGATCAACGGCGATTATCAGATGATGGTGGTCGGCTCGGAATATGCGGTTGCTTCTGATGAAGTGAACGCGCAGTGCGAGGAGATCAACAATATCATCAAAAAATATGATTCCTCTGCCATGTTAATCGGTGAGGCACCGTGTACGAAGGATCTGATTGAGATCACGGATGAGGACTTTAAGACAGTCAGCATCGTGTCGATCGGTGCAATTTTCGTGATTATTGCACTGGTATTTAAGTCGGTATCACTGCCGGTCATTCTGGTGGCGGTCATTGAGTTCGCCATTTTTATCAACATGGGTATTCCGGCATATACGCACACGACGCTGCCGTTTATCGCTTCTATCGTCATCGGTACGATTCAGCTCGGCGCGACGGTCGATTATGCGATTCTCATGACAACAAAGTACAAGAAGCTTCGCTACAACGGAGCGGACAAGAAGGAAGCGATTGCGACGGCACTTCGCAGTTCCATCCAGTCGATCATTGTCAGTGCGCTCAGCTTCTTTGCAGCGACCTTCGGTGTCGGCATGTATTCCAATATTGATATGATCAGTTCCCTGTGTATTCTGATGGCACGCGGAGCAATCATCAGTATGTTTGTCGTTATTTTCATTCTGCCGTCCATGTTTATGATTTTTGATAAACTGATCTGTGCGACGAGCATGGGATTTCGCAATAAAAAGGGCACGACGGTGAATGTGTCGGAAAACAATGTATCGGTACAGTAACGGGAAAGGAAGGTAAAAACCATGAAATTACCAGAGTTAAAATCAAAATTCAAAAATAGATATGCAATCCGCATTATTGCCGGAGTCCTGGTCGTTACGCTTGTTGCAACAGGTTCCTCCGTCTACAGTGTGAATGCGGCAAAGGCAGGCAGCGCTGCCACAGAGAACGTGGAGGAGACGGAAGTTTCTGAGGAGGCGGAAGATACGGAAGATGCCGAGAGCAGCTTAAAGGATCTGCTGGATAACGGAAGCAAAGTAAGCGAGAAAGAGATCGGAAAAGAAGAGACAGTATATGTCATCGCCGACAATACCGGCAAGGAGCAGAAAATCATTGTCTCCGATCATCTGATCAACAACGATGACAAGGATACGCTTGAAGATGCATCCACATTAAAAGATATTGAAAATGTAAAAGGCGATGAGACTTTTACACAAAGCGGCAATAAGGTGACATGGCAGGCAGACGGCAATGACATTTTCTACCAGGGAACGTCAGAGAGCGAGCTGCCGGTGACACAGAAGCTGACCTACTATCTGGACGGCAAGGAAGTGACGCCGGAGGAGCTTGCCGGAAAATCCGGTGAGGTTACGATACGGTTCGACTATACGAACAACCAGAAAGTGACAGCGAAGATTGACGGAAAAGACGAAGACATCTATGTACCGTTTATGGCAGTCAGCGGCATGATCCTCGGAGATGAATTCTCGGATATCGAGGTGGAAAACGGTAAGGTGATCTCCGACGGAAGCAACAATGTCGTAGTTGGCTATGCACTTCCGGGGCTGAAGGAAAGCCTGAACGTAAAGGACGACGATTTCGACGGGGATGTCACCATTCCGGATTACGTGGAGGTAAAGGCAAAGGTTGAGAACTTCAAGCTTGATACCACGATGACGGTGGTTATGAATGCAGCGAACTTCATCAGCGCCGACAGCGACAATGACACCTCGAAGCTGGATGAGGTATTTGACACACTCACAGACGCGATGGATCAGCTGACCGACGGCTCCGCAGAACTGGCAGACGGCGTAGACACCTTGAAGTCCAAGATGGGCGACTTTAAGGACGGTGTTGGCACCCTGCAGTCCGGCGTTCATGCATACACGGACGGAGCGGGAAAAATCGCAAGCGGTATCATGCAGCTTTCCGACAGCATTCCGACATTATCTAACGGTGTCGGCACATTGAACAGCAGTGCGGCAACGATTGCGGACGGCGTAGAACTGTTAGACAATACTTTAAAGACTTCCTTCACCGATCAGGAGAAGGCAGCGATGCAGACACAGGCATCGTCCGCAGTGGATGCACAGGCAGAGGCGATCAAGAACCGGGCATCCGCTGCGGTAGATGCGCAGGCAGAAGCGATTAAAAATCAGGCATCTTCCACGGTAGATGCACAGGCAGAAGCGATCAGGAATCAGGCATCTGCAGTGGTAGATGCGCAGGCAGAAGCGATTAAGACACAGGCAGAGGCAGTAGTGGACGGTCAGGCGGAAGCGATTAAGAATCAGGCGACACAGCAGGTAACCGCAAAGTTTGATAATGGCAAGTATGATGAGGTCAAGAATCAGGCGGCGCAGGAGATCGGCGCGAATATGAGCAGCATGACGGGCGCCCTGACATCTTCCGCGGATGTGCAGACCCTGATTAACGGAGCGGCGTTTGCAACGATCGCGGCGCAGTATCCGACAGAGACGGCAGCAGAGATTCAGACAAATCATGCAGCTGAGATCGCAGCCGCACAGCAGCAGATTGCAGCGCAGTTTGGAAATACAATCACAACTGCGATGGGCGGAGCGGTAGATACCCTGGCACAGGGCGTTGCAAATGCAGCAAAGCAGGCAGCACTGGAAGCAGCCGGAGAGGCAGCCTTAGGCGGAGCGAAGATCGCAGCCGGGGAAGCGGCGGTAACCGGAGCGAAGCTGGCAGCCGGAGAGGCAGCGGTAACCGGAGCGAAGGAGGCGGCCGGGGAAGCGGCGGTAACCGGAGCGAAGATAGCAGCCGGGGAGGCAGCAGTAACCGGAGCGAAAGCAGCGGCCGGAACGGCAGCCGTGTCAGCGGCAGAACAGACAAAGTCCACGATGGCGGCAAGTATTGAGCAGCAGAGCTCGGGCGGATACAGTCTGGTAACCGGAGCGAGAGCACTGGCTAATGGTACCCAGAGTCTGGCAGATGCGGTACCGGTACTGACATCCGGTGTGGCGCAGCTTAAGAACGGAAGTGCAGAACTGGTTTCCAACAATCAGAAGCTCAACGATGGTGTCAACGCGTTAAGTGATGGTACCGACGCAGTGATCGACGGTGTGGATCAGTTATCGGACGGCGCACATCAGCTGGCAGACGGAATCGTTACCTTCAACGAGGAGGGAATTGAGAAGATCTTAAATTCCTACCACGGTGATATTGAGCCTCTGATGGATCGTATCCAGGCGGTTCTGGATGCCGGTGAGGACTATCAGACCTACACGGATATTGCGGACGGCGTGAACGGAAGCATTAAGTTCATCTACAAGACAGATGCGGTGAAAGAGGACTAATGAAAATTGTCTCAATAAATCCGTATTTGTTCTGGAAATATTGTAAGAAGAGAGTATAATAATAAGGAGTCATGTGAGGGAGGACGGAAATGAACTGGATAGAGAATGTTCTGATTATAGCGGGAGTGTCGCTTGATATTTTCGCGGCGATGGAGTGCCAGGGCGCATTGGTCGCAAAAGTGGACAAAAAACAGTTGTCCGTCATCTGCGCGTTGATCGCTGTATGGCAGCTTTGCGCGCTGGCGCTCGGGAACTATCTGTCCGGTCTCCTTTACAGAAATGAGCTGGCACACGATGAGAATTTTGTAGGACTTGTGATTGCGGCGGTGATCTTTTTCGGACTCGGCATCCGTCTGATTGCGAAGGCAATCAAGAACGAATGGGTCAATGAGCGCCGGGAGGAGAGCCTTGATGTGAAAAAGTTCCTGAGGATGACTGCGGTGACAAGCATCTATACGCTGCTTGCGGGGATCGCATTCGGATTCCTGGGGACGAACGTTGCGCTGATGCTGATCATCATCGTATGTATGACGATTGCATTCGTTGTGCTTGGCGTGTATACGGGTTATCATCTGGGATTTCAGCACAAGACAAAAGCATATGTCGGCGGAGCGCTTCTGCTTTGGATTGCCGGCATCGATGTGATTGTAAGACACATCATGTGCTAAAAAGAGGGAGAGTATTTCAAATAGAACCAGAGACGGTTGGGGAGCTGTCTCTGGTTTTTTCTGATCGGGGTGCGTTTACTCGTCGTTGAAAGAATCGGTGTGATACAGTATAATATTCTAGGAAGAAAGTATTACGTTTCGTAATGAGGGGAAAAGATGGAGAAGATCAGACATGACAGCAGCTATGAATGGCTGAGTGGCGAAAGCTGGAAGGAGTGGAGCGCGAGCTTCTTTTCGATGGGCTGGAAGATCTGGGGCGTGGTGTTAATCACAGAACTGTTTTTGTTTCTGTTTTTTAAGCCGACTGCAGACTGCGGCAGACTGCGCTATGGATGGCTGTTCATTGTGCGGCCGAGCGGGCTGCAGCTGTTGCTTCTTTTTGTGTACCGCCTGCTGACCGGCAGACAGAAGCGTGTATACAGCAGACGGGCGATGGCGGGATGCGCCATATTCCTGCTGACATCCTACGCGGCTGTGATGGCGTGGGTGCATACGAGCGTGACGCTGATGCCGATGGTTCTGTTGCTGCCGATGCTGCTGACGCCGCTCTACAAAGACCGGGTCATGACGCTTGTGCAGGCGGCGCTGCTCGTTGCAGCCTATGTGCTGGACTGTGTCTATTTTATACCTGCCAGTTCTTATTTCCCGCTGACAACCCCGTTTATTGAGGGCAGCATCTTCGTGGGAACGGTGTGCGGTATGCTGGTGGCGCTGGAACTGGTCAACGATTCGGCGATCGTGAACGATGAGCGTTCCAAGCGGGATTCCCTGACCAAGCTCTACAACCATGAAAGCTTTTATGAGGAGTTAGAGTATTACCAGAGAAGGTACGAGGAGAACCGGGAGCGTTTTTCGCTTGCGGTGATCGATATTGATAATTTTAAGAATGTCAATGATACCTACGGACATGCGTTTGGAGATGTCGTTTTAAAAGAAGTGGCAGACATCTGCGCCAGACACAAAGGCGCGGCGGGATTCTGTGCCCGCTATGGCGGCGAGGAGTTTGCCATCATATTTAAGGGAGCGGGAGTCGGACAGGCGGAAGAGATGGCGGAGCAGATCCGGCAGGAGTTTGAACAGAAAATGTTTACAACGCCGCAGGGGGAGCGGTCGTTTTCCGTGAGCATCGGTGTGGCGGAGTACGACAGGGCTTATGCGGGTGCCAGCGCATTTTTTGAAGTGGCGGACGCTGCTCTTTACCGCGCAAAAAGAGAGGGCAAGAATCAGGTGAGACGATGAAAGTATTGTTGACGGCGGTGAATGCAAAATACATTCACTCAAATCTGGCAGTGTATGATCTGCGCGCCTATGCGGAGACTTACGGTACCGGCGGGGCGCAGGTGGAGATTGCAGAGTACACGATTAACCATACGATAGACTACATATTGGAAGGAATTTATAAGGCAAAGCCGGATGTGCTTTGCTTTTCCTGTTACATCTGGAATCTGGACTATGTGGAACAGCTGATGGACGAGTACCACCAGATCTGCCCCGAAGTGCCGATCTGGGTCGGAGGTCCGGAAGTGTCTTATGAGACGGAGGCGTTTCTAAAAGCGCATCCGCAGGTGACCGGGGCAATGGTCGGCGAGGGAGAAGAGACTTTTCTGGAACTGTGTGAGAACTACGCAAAAGCGGGTGCCGGAGCGAAGGCGGGGAAGGTGGATTTCCCGGGAATCAAGGGAATCATGTACCGTGCCGGAGAGAGCCTCGTAAAAACCGGAGCGCGCGAGCCGCTGGATTTAAACCGGATTCCGTTCTGCTACGGAGCCGTCGAAGATTTCCGGAACCGCATCATCTATTATGAATCGAGCAGAGGATGTCCGTTCCGGTGCAGCTACTGTCTTTCCTCGGTGGAAAAGACACTGCGGTTCCGGGATGTGGAGCGGGTGAAAAAAGAACTGGCATTTTTTTTGGAGCAGGAAGTCGCGCAGGTGAAGTTTGTGGACCGCACCTTTAACTGCAGGCATGAACATGCCATGGAGATCTGGAAGTTTTTAATCGAACATGATAATGGCGTGACCAACTTCCATTTTGAGATATCTGCCGATCTTCTGACGGATGAGGAGATTGCGCTGATCGGTCAGATGCGGCCGGGACTGATCCAGCTGGAGATCGGCGTGCAGTCCACGAACGACGCCACAATCACCGAGATTCACCGGACGATGCAGCTGGACCGCCTGAAAGCGGTAGTAAGGAGCATCCAGGAAAAAGAGAATATTCACGAGCATCTGGATCTGATCGCAGGTCTGCCCTATGAGGGCTATGAGACATTTGCGCGTTCGTTTGATGAGATTTACGCGTTAAAGCCCAATCAGCTTCAGCTTGGATTTTTAAAAGTGCTAAAAGGTTCTTACATGTATGAGCATGCCACAGAGTATGGTCTGATCTACCGCAGCAGACCGCCGTATGAGGTGCTTAAGACAAACTGGCTTAAGTTCGGGGAGATCCTTCGCATCCGGCAGGTGGAAGAGATGCTCGAGGTGTATTACAACAGCGGACAGTACGCCACAGCAATCCGGCTTCTGGAGACGCAGTATGCGAGTGCGTTTGCCATGTTTGCGGAACTGGGAACTTTTTATGAGGAGCACGGTTATTTTGGAATGGGTCATTCCAGGATGCGCAGGGCGGAGATCCTGCTGGAATTTGCAAAAGAGCGTAGGCCGGGGGTGCTCCCAGTGCTTGGAGAGGGTCTGGTATATGACCTGTATGAAAGAGAGAATCTCGGAAGCAGACCCGCGTGGGCAGCAGATGCGAATGAATGGAAACAGATGACGCGTCAGTATGGTAAAAATGGAAAGCAGTCGCACATTGAGCGGTTTTTCTACCGGTTTTCCGGTCACAGACAGGATACCGCATCGCTCCCGGAGAGGCTGGAAGATCCGGTCTATGTGAGATTTGACTATACCAGAAGAGATCCGCTCGATCATCAGGCGCAGCATGAATATCTGGAGTATTCCGGGGAATAACCGGAAAGAGGGGAGAATAGATTGTTAGAGGATTATGTGGTCATTGATCTTGAGATGACGGGATTGAATGCGAAGACGGATGCCATTCTGGAAGTGGGAGCCGTGCGCGTCAGAGACGGCAGACAGACGGAAACGTATGGCGCTATTTTAAAGTGCGGGCGGGAACTGTCAGAGCGTGTGGTAGAACTGACGGGCATCACGCCGGAGATGGCGGCAGACGGCAGGGAACCGGAAGAGGCGATGCAGGAATTTTTTACATTCCTGGGGGACGATGTGCTGGTCGGCCAGAATGTGATTTTTGATTACAGCTTTCTGAAACAGTGGTCGGTCAACCACGGGCAGGCGTTTGAGCGAAATGCTGTGGATACCTTAAAGCTGGCGAGGCGCTTTCTTCCGGCGGAGCAGAAAAAGGATCTGGAAAGTTTGTGTACCTATTTCGGGATCGGGCGTGAGCGGGCGCACCGTGCGCTCGATGATGCGATGGCGACCGGAATCGTGCTGGAGAGATTAAAACAGGAGTACGGTACGGTACAGCCGGAGGCGTTTCTGCCGTATGCGCTCTGTTACCGCACAAAAAAACAGACGCCCGCAACGGGACGTCAGATGGATGGTCTTAAAAAATATGCCGCGCATTACGGTATCCCGGAGACGGAGATTCCGGAGCAGATGACGCGGAGTGAGGCGTCGAGACTGCTTGACCGCTGGATCGCTGTGCACGGGCGGATGCCCCGGGATTAAGCATTTACTTTTTCCTCGAGCAGTGCTACGATGGCACTCTGTCTGGGGGATTCCAGTGCTCTGGCAGAGGCGAGAAGACGGTCGAGTGCGGCGGAATCCCTGGCGTTTAGATAATAGTCTGCGAGCATCCGGTAGTTTCCGCTGTGATCGGACCCGCAGCTGATGCCGTACTCGAGAACCCGGACTGCCTCCGCGTCATGACCGAGCTTTTTCAAACATTCGGCGTACTCATAGATGGTGCGGCAGAGGGTGGTGTAGTTCTCGTCACAGGCGGAGAGCGTTTCCAGATTGGCAACGCCGTACTCCAGTTTGAGATCGGTGTTGGTCTTGCCGCCGAGGTTTAAGATTTTCTGTCCGGCAAGCGATTGGAGAGTCTCCTCATATTTTTTTAATTCGGGATTGTCATAGATACCCATTGGAAAATCGGCAAGAGGTATGGTAATATAGGGAAGTCCGCTGATGTCCTTGCGGCGTGTGTGGTTTGCTTCGTTCTCGCGGTTCCAGAAGCTCTCGGCTGCGGCTTCTTCGGCAGCGGTGCTTTTATGGCGCAGATAAGCGAACATACATACAAAAAAGATAAAAAGTCCTAAAAAAATCATGAGAATCATCCCTTCTTGTGGTATAGTGTAAAAGGTTCGCGCGGTATACAGGGCGTGAACGGAAAGGTGGTAGAACGAAATGTACGATTTTGGTAAAAAAAAGAATAAAAAACTGCTTGCAGGAATCATCATTGTGGTTGTGGCAGCCATGCTTCTGACAACGGTGCTTGCAGCGTTATTATAAGCGCATTCCGCCGTTTTGCTTTCATGTAAAATATACTAAAAATCCCGGAGTGAGTCAAACATATTCGTGTTTATGCACCTTGAAAAGAAAGGCGCGTATGGGCTATAATGAGCGGAAGCAGAGTATATGCTTGGCAAAACAGGCGTTAGCAGAGCAGAGAACAGATATTTCAGAGGGAAGAATATGAAAAAGGGAACAGGTTTTTTGACATTGTTTGGAGGTGCGGTGGCACTTTGTGCATTGCTGGCGGCACCGGTTTCCATGAGAGCACAGGGGACGGAGACGATTGAGGACGGTGTCTATATCGGCAATATTTATGTGGGCGGCATGACGGAGGAAGAAGCGGTCAGCGCGGTAGAAGCGTACGTGGAGAGCGCAGATTCGGCGGAGATGACATTGAAGACCGGCGATAAGAGCGTTTCCGTGACGGCGGCTGATCTGGGAATATCTTTTTCCAATTTAAACGTGGTGGACGAGGCGATAGATGTCGGCAGAAGCGGCAACCTCATCAAGCGGTACAAGGACAAGAAGGATCTGCAGCAGGGGGATAAAGTGATTGCACTCTCACTGGATGTGGATTCCGATGCGGTGGCATCCATCCTTTCCGAGAAAGCGGCGCAGCTGAACCAGGAGGCTGTGGATAATGGTCTGGTTCGTGAGAACGGTGCGTTTAAGATCATTAAGGGCGAGCAGGGCATCGAGGTCAACGTGGAGGATTCCATTGCGGCGATCGAGAACTATATCAGCAGTGAGTGGGACGGTGGCAACGCCGAGATCGAGCTTGTGGCGGAAGTGGTGGAGCCGCGCGGCAGCGAGGAAGATCTGGAGCAGATCACGGATATGATGGGAAGCTATACGACGAATTACAAGGATTCCGGTCAGAACCGCTGCGACAACATCTCTAATGCAACCAGCAAGATCAATGGTACACTGCTTTATCCGGGCGAGGAATTTTCCGTCTATGAAGCGATCGGACCGCTGGATGCGGCAAACGGATACGAACTGGCAGGTGCCTACGAGAATGGTCAGACGGTTGAGTCTTACGGCGGCGGTGTGTGCCAGGTATCTACGACTTTGTACAACGCAGTCATTCTGGCGGAGCTTGAGATCACGCAGCGCTCGAATCATTCCATGATCGTAAGCTATGTGAAGCCATCCATGGATGCGGCGATTGCAGGCGATTACAAGGATCTGCGTTTTGTCAATAATCAGGACATTCCGATTTATATTGAGGGGTACACCGAGGGAAAGAATGTCACCTTTAAGATCTACGGACATGACACGAGACCGTCGAACCGTGTTGTGACCTATGAGAGTGAAGTGGTATCCGAGCAGGATCCGGGCACACAGTATGTGGCGACCGGAGATCCGGCGGGTTATATGAAGACTGCGCAGGGCAAGCATATCGGCTATGTGGCAAGACTGTGGAAAGTTGTCACGGTAGACGGTGTGGAGGAGAGCCGGGAGATTTTTAATAAGAGTACCTACAAGGCGTCTCCGAAGATTGTGAACGTGGGAACGGCATCAGCAGACCCGAATGTGTCGGCGGTGATTGGCGCGGCGCTTGCGACCGGGGATGAGGCAACCATCAATGCGGCGGTTGCACCTTATGCGGCGAGTGCGGCAGCAATCTTAAATCCGGCACCGGTAGAACAGCCGTCGCAGGAAGAACAGGCGATTACCGGAACGGTGGATGAGAGCCAGATCACAGGCGGAGAATAAAAGTATAAGAGATTGTTTAAGGCTGCCTCAGAAGAGACAGCCTTAAGCTGTAAATAAACGGGAGAACACAGATGAAGATCGGAAAACTGCCGGAGAGCGTACTGAAGCGCTCCGTATTCAAACAAATACATACCAGACGCCCCGAGGTTGTCTTAGGAGCCGGCGTCGGAGAGGACTGCGCTGCGATCAAGCTGGCGGAGGATGAGACGCTTGTGATGTCCACAGATCCGATCACCGGAACGGCGAAGGATATCGGGACACTTGCGATCCAGATTACGGTGAATGATCTGGCGAGCGCAGGGGCGGAGCCGGTGGGCGTTCTGCTCACGGTGCTGCTGCCGGAGAGCGTGGAGGAGCCCGAACTGCGTGCCATGATGGCACAGGTGGAGGAAGCCTGCGCCAAGGCAGAGATTCAGGTGATGGGAGGACATACGGAAGTGACGGCGGTGGTCAATCAGCCGGTGATCTCCGTCTGCGGTGTCGGCAAAGTGAAGGACGGCTGTCTGATCTCGACCGGAGGGGCAAGACCGGGCATGGATATTCTTGTCACAAAGTGGATCGGAATTGAGGGAACTTCCATTATCGCAAAGGAAAAAGAGACAGAATTAAAGACAAAGTTCTCAGTGCCTTTTGTCGAGAAGGCAAAAGCACTGGATGCTTATATATCGGTACAATCAGAGGCCGCAGTCGCCGTCAAGTCTGGCGTTAGTGCAATGCATGACGTCACGGAGGGCGGAATATTCGGTGCGCTCTGGGAAATGGCGGAAGCATCTGGCGTCGGACTTGAAATCGATTTGAAAAAGATACCGGTCCGTCAGGAGACAATTGAGGTCTGTGAATTTTTTGGAATCAACCCCTACCAGCTGATCTCCAGCGGCTGTATGCTGATGGCGGCAGAGGATGGCAATCTGCTGGTGAGGGAACTGGAGAAGGCGGGAATCCCTGCCACGATTATCGGAAAGGCAACCGCGGGGAACGACCGCGTCCTTTTGAACGAGGAGGAGCGCAGATTTTTGGAGCCTCCGAAGGCGGACGAATTATATAAGGCGATATAAAGGAGAAGAAGCGATGCGTGAAAAGATTTTGACATTTATAGAGAAGAACAGCCGGATTGATTTAAAGGAGCTTGCCATTGTGCTTGGCGTCGATGAGACAACAGTCATGAATGAGCTTGAGAAAATGGAAGAGGAGCACATTATTTGCGGCTACCACACACTGATCGACTGGGACAAAGCGGGCATTGAGAAGGTGACCGCGTTAATCGAGGTCCGTGTGACACCGCAGCGCGGCATGGGCTTTGACAAGGTGGCAGAGCGGATCTACAACTATCCGGAGGTCAATTCCGTTTACCTCATCTCCGGAGGCTTTGATTTTATGGTGACGATCGAGGGAAAGACCCTGCGTGAGGTTTCGCAGTTCGTGTCCGATAAGCTTTCCCCACTGGATTCCGTGCTCAGCACGAAGACCAACTTCATTCTGAAGAAGTATAAGGATCATGGAACCGTAATGGCAGAGCAGCCCAAAGATGAAAGGATAGAGATGTAAGATGAGAGATCCGTTAAATAAGACAATCACAACGATCCAGCCGTCTGGTATCCGAAAGTTCTTTGACGTCGTCCATGAGATGAAGGACGCGATCTCTCTGGGTGTCGGCGAGCCGGATTTTGATACCCCGTGGCATATCCGCGACGAGGGTATTTATTCCCTGGAAAAAGGAAAGACACACTATACATCCAATGCCGGACTCAAGGAATTAAAAGTGGAGATCGACCATTATCTGGACCGGCATTACGGGGTGTCCTATGATCCGGATCATGAGATCATGGTGACGATCGGAGGCAGCGAGGCGATCGATGTGGCGATGCGCGCCATGCTTGATCCGGGAGATGAGGTTTTAATCCCGCAGCCGAGCTACGTGTCCTACGTGCCGTGCGCCGTGCTTGCAGGAGGCGTTCCGGTGATCATTGAGCTGAAGGCGGAGAATGAATTCCGTCTGACACCGGAAGCGCTGGAGGCTGCCATCACACCGAAGACCAAGCTTCTGGTGATGCCGTTCCCGAATAATCCGACCGGCGCCATTATGGAGAAAAAAGATCTGGAAAAGATCGCGGACATCGTAAGAGAGCACGACCTTTATGTCATTAGCGACGAGATCTACTCGGAGCTGACGTATCTGGAGCGGCATGTGACGATTGCCTCCCTGCAGGGAATGCGTGACCGGACGATCGTGATCAACGGTTTCTCCAAATCCCATGCCATGACAGGCTGGCGTCTGGGGTATGCGTGCGGACCGCGCATCATCATCGAGCAGATGTTAAAGATTCATCAGTTCGCGATTATGTGTGCGCCGTCCACCAGCCAGTATGCGGGCGTGGAGGCACTGCGCAACGGAGATGAGGATGTGGCTGCCATGCGCGAGGAGTATAACGGCAGACGCCGCTATCTGCTGCACCGGTTTAAAGAGATGGGATTGTCCTGTTTTGAGCCGTTTGGCGCATTTTACGTGTTCCCGTGCATCAAGGAGTTCGGAATGACGTCCGAAGAATTTGCGACGGAGCTGCTCAATCAGCAGAAATTAGCCGTTGTCCCGGGCACTGCGTTCGGAGACTGCGGAGAGGGATTTGTGCGCATTTCCTATGCTTACTCGCTGGATAACCTGAAGAAGGCGATGAACCGCATGGAGGCGTTTATCACAGATCTTCGCAAGAGATCATAAGAAAAAGGGAGGAGGGCGTTTCCTCCCGAATGGAGACTGACATGGCAAAGCTGAATGTTGTATTATATGAGCCGGAGATTCCGGCAAACACCGGAAATATCGGCAGAACGTGCGTGGCGACAGGGACAAGACTGCACCTGATCGAACCGCTGGGATTCCATCTGGATGAGAAAGCAATCAAGCGTGCGGGCATGGATTACTGGAGTGAACTGGATGTGACCACCTATGTCAACTGGGAAGATTTCTGCGAGAAGAACCCGGGCGCTAAAATTTATATGGCGACGACGAAGGGCAGACATGTATACACTGAGGTATCCTATGAGCCGGACTGCTACATTATGTTTGGAAAAGAGAGTGCCGGGATTCCGGAGGAGATCTTAAAAGCCAATCCGGACACCTGTGTGCGGATTCCGATGATCGGCGAGACGCGGTCACTCAATTTATCCAATTCGGTTGCGATTGTGCTGTATGAGGCATTGCGGCAGAATGAGTTTGACCACATGAAGCTGCAGGGCGAGCTGCACCGGCTGCGCTGGGAAGATTAGAGAGGGTACAGATGGGAATTATCAAGGCAAGACAGTTGGTTCATGAATATATCAGACGCGATGAGGAGGGCAATGTGGAGTCCATCTCCACAGCGCTCGACCACGTCGATCTGGATGTGGAAGCGGGAGATTTTATTGCCATTTTAGGACACAACGGTTCCGGCAAATCCACGCTTGCAAAACACATTAACGCGCTCCTTCTGCCGAGCGAAGGCTCGCTCTGGGTGGATGGCAGGGATGTCACAAAGGAAGAGAATACATTTGCGGTGCGTCAGACCGCGGGCATGGTATTCCAGAATCCGGACAACCAGATCATTGCGAGCGTCGTGGAGGAGGATGTCGGCTTCGGACCGGAGAATATCGGCGTGCCGACGGATGAGATCTGGAAGCGCGTGGAAGAAAGCCTTGGTGCGGTAGGGATGCTCTCGTACCGCCACCATTCGCCGAACAAGCTTTCTGGCGGACAGAAGCAGCGCGTGGCGATCGCCGGGGTTATGGCGATGGAACCGAAGTGCATTGTGCTCGATGAGCCGACTGCCATGCTTGATCCGAACGGGCGGAAGGAAGTCATCCGCACGGCGCATGAACTGAACCGGAAAAAAGGCGTGACGATCATTTTGATCACACATTATATGGAGGAAGTCGTGGACGCCGACAAGGTGATCGTGATGGATCAGGGAAAAGTCGTCATGCAGGGAACGCCGCGGGAAGTGTTTTCCCAGGTGGGAAAACTCAAGGAGTACAGACTGGATGTGCCGCAGGTGACGATTTTGGCAGATCTGCTGCGCCAGTCCGGCATTGATGTACCCGTTGGTGTGCTGCACCGCCAGGAACTTGTGGACGCGATTCTTCGTGTGGCACAGATCGGAGAGTAGAAATGTCAATTATTTTAGATAAAGTGAATTTTGTATATAGTGAGGAGACCGCGTACCAGATTCAGGCGTTAAAGGATGTGAACCTTGAGATTAAGGACGGACAGTTCATCGGCATCATTGGACATACCGGTTCCGGCAAGTCAACGCTGATCCAGCACCTGAACGGTCTGATGAAGGCAACCTCGGGAACGATCTATTTTCATGGACAGGATATTTATGAGGAAGATTTTGACCTGAGAGAACTGCGCAACCGGGTGGGACTGGTGTTCCAGTATCCGGAGCATCAGCTTTTCGAGACGACAATTTTTGATGATGTCTGCTTTGGTCCGAAGAACCAGGGACTTTCCAAGGAAGAGGCGGGACTGCGGGCGTTTGAGGCACTGCGCAGTGTTGGTATGCCGGAGGAGCTTTATTACCAGTCGCCGTTTGATCTCTCGGGAGGGCAGAAGCGCCGTGTGGCGATCGCCGGAGTGCTTGCCATGAAGCCGGAGGTGCTGATCCTGGATGAGCCGACCGCGGGACTTGACCCGGCAGGAAGAGACGAGATCTTAGACCTTGTGGCACGGATGCACCGCGAGCGAAACATGACGGTCATTCTGGTGTCGCACAGTATGGAGGATGTCGCCAAGTATGTGGAGCGCATTATCGTGATGAACCATGGACAGGTGATGTTCGACGACACACCGAAGGAAGTGTTCCGGCACTATAAGGAGCTGGAGACGATCGGACTCGCGGCTCCACAGGTGACTTACCTGATGCACGAACTGAAGGAGCACGGGCTTTCCGTGGATACGGAGGCGACGACGGTGGAGGAAGCCAGAGCCAGCCTGATGCAGGCATTGACGGGAATTGATTCCGGCAGGAGCGATATTCACCGGTAAGGTGTGCCGCGGCAGGAATCATTTTACGGAGGAAAGAGTCACCGGCGGGCGCCGATGAAGAATTCCGGTAGGGAGGAAGTTTATACATGTTGAGAGATATTACACTGGGCCAGTATTATCCGGCAGATTCTGTGATCCATAAACTGGACCCGCGTGTGAAACTGTTTAGTACAATGATCTATATCATATCCCTGTTCTGCTTCCGTGGCGTGGCAGCGCTTGCGATTGCAACGGTATTTCTGATTACAGTCATAAAGCTGTCGAAGGTGCCGTTTAAGTTCATGGTAAAGGGATTAAAGGCAATCATGATTCTGATGTTAATCACGGCGGTGTTCAATCTGTTTTTGACGCCCGGTGAGGCACTGGTAAGCGTCTGGCGTTTTACGATCACGAAGGAAGGCGTGACCAGCGCGGTGCTGATGGCGATCCGCCTGACCTACCTGATTCTCGGGACCTCAATCATGACGCTGACCACAACGCCGAACCAGCTGACAGATGGTCTGGAAAAAGCGCTGATGCCGCTTTCTAAGATCGGTGTTCCGGTGCATGCGATTGCAATGATGATGTCGATTGCACTCCGCTTTATTCCGATTCTGATTGAGGAGACGGATAAGATCATGAAAGCGCAGATGGCACGCGGAGCCGATTTTGAGAGTGGCAATCTGTTAAAAAAGGTCAAAAGCATGATTCCGCTTCTGGTGCCGCTGTTCGTGTCGGCATTCCGGCGTGCGGATGATCTTGCAATGGCGATGGAGGCGCGCTGCTATAACGGCGGAGAGGGCAGAACGAAGATGAAGCCGCTGCGCTATGAGGGACGCGACCGCCTGTCCTATCTGATCATGTGGCTGTATCTGGCGCTCATTATTCTGTGCAGAATCTTTGTGCCGTGGCCACAATAAAGCTGCAAGGAGAAATGGTTTGGAGAAAGAGGTAAAACGTATAAAAATGATCGTGGCGTACGACGGCACGAATTATAAAGGATGGCAGGTGCAGCCCAACGGAATCACGATCGAGGAGGTGCTGAACCGCCATCTTTCCTCGCTTTTGGGGGAGGAGATCACAGTGACCGGCGCGAGCCGCACGGATTCCGGCGTACATTCGCTGGGAAACGTGGCAATTTTCGATACGACGACGCGCATGCCGGCGGATAAGATTTCGTTTGCGCTGAATCAGCGTCTGCCCGAGGATATTGTCGTGCAGGGTTCCTGCGAGGTTCCTGCGGACTGGCATCCGCGCTATCAGAACAGCCGCAAGACATATGAGTACCGCATTTTGAACCGGACATTCCGTATGCCGACGAGACGGCTGGATACTTATTTTTACCACCACAGCCTGGATGTGGAGAAGATGAGCCGGGCGGCGGTGTACCTGGAAGGGGAGCACGATTTTAAGAGCTTCTGTGCGGTCAATGCACAGGTGAAGACCACGGTCCGGACAATCTATGCGTGCAGTGTCACAAAAGCGGACGACATCATCACGATCCGGGTGACAGGCAACGGTTTTTTGTACAATATGGTCCGGATTATTGCCGGGACGCTGATACAGGTCGGTGGAGGCCAGATCGAGCCGGAGCAGATGGAGCAGATTCTCGCAGCGCGCGACAGGGAGGCTGCGGGACCGACCGCACCGGCGCACGGACTGACTATGATGGGAATTGAGTATATGGAAGAAAAAGATATTGACACGCAAGGAGTCGTGTAATATAATATTTAAGTCTGTGATAGTGAATAAATGTCATTCCAAAGCCCCGGAGTGCCATTTAACTATAAACAATATGACATGGAGGACAGTGTGCCGGACATTCACGCTGCCTGAGATGAACAGCATTTTTTAGGAGGAATAACGATGAAGACTTTTATGGCTAGCCCAGCTACCATTGATAGAAAATGGTATGTAGTTGACGCTGAAGGTATGACATTAGGACGCCTGGCATCTGAAGTTGCCAAGGTATTAAGAGGAAAGAATAAACCAATCTTTACACCACATATCGATACAGGTGATTACGTAATCGTAGTGAACGCTGAGAAGGTAAAGGTTACCGGTAAGAAGTTAGATCAGAAGGTTTACTACAATCACTCTGATTATGTTGGTGGTATGAAAGAGACCACATTAAAAGAGATGATGGCTAAGCACCCGGAGAGAGTGATCGAGCATGCTGTTAAGGGAATGCTTCCGAAGGGACCTCTTGGAAGAGAGATGTATACAAAGTTATTCGTATACGCAGGTCCGGATCACAAGCACGCAGCTCAGAAGCCAGAAGCTTTAACATTTTAATGAGGAGGTAAAAGACATTGGCTAACGCAAAATATTACGGAACAGGAAGAAGAAAATCATCTGTTGCCAGAGTATACTTAGTACCGGGTACAGGTAAGGTTACAATCAATAAAAGAGATATGGACGAATACTTCGGATTAGATACACTGAAGGTTATCGTTCGTCAGCCGCTTGCAGTTACAGAGACAGCTGATAAGTTCGACGTATTAGTAAACGTTCGCGGTGGTGGTTACACAGGTCAGGCAGGAGCTATCCGTCATGGTATCGCTCGTGCATTACTGAACGTAGATGCAGATTACAGACCGATCTTAAAGTCCGCTGGATTCTTAACAAGAGATCCGCGTATGAAAGAGCGTAAGAAATACGGTCTCAAGGCAGCTCGTCGCGCTCCGCAGTTCAGCAAGAGATAATCGACTGCTCAGACTATATCAAAATGGTTCAAAAAGCCCGGAAAATCAAGTTTTTCCGGGCTTTTGCTATATCTAAACGGGCTGATATGGTTTGACCAAATTTGGCAAAACGAGAGCCGATTTCATCCAATTTTTAGTGGTCCGCAAGTGGTTAACTGGCCA
>SKEL01000041.1_pt1 | contig 138142 bp, 210 predicted proteins | sample 4826741 | NCBI WGS metagenome assembly SKEL01 (sample SAMN11008810, study PRJNA524170) | human gut metagenome | biome: Human fecal sample; material: Feces; isolation source: fecal sample from pouch patient p33 | host: Homo sapiens | place: Israel: Tel-Aviv | collected 2016-03-22
GGGAATCACTGCCGACGGCTGGATCTATGAAGAAGAGTTTTTGGCGGCACTTGCTAACCGCTTGGGCTATAAAAAGCACATTGTAACGTGCGCCCACGAATAAAAAAAAAAAATTATTGACACGCTGCAAAATTAAAGTAAACTAGACACAAAAGGCGGGAATATTTCCCGCCAACACAAAGGAAAAAGATCATGAATAAGAACGTACGCCGCATCATGAACGAGTTGGCAAACGATGAAAAAATTATTGACATGCATTTGATCAACATTTGCCGCCGTTGTGTAACATATAACAACCGCGCCGCAAAAGCGCGTGAGATGAACGCAAAAGGTACCTTAAAGCCATTCCAGGTGGTGGTAAAGGCCATTAAAGATGTAACTAATACGGCAAACCAGGTACAGGGGAACACCAACGAGAGTACCAATATTGATCCGTCTTACGTAATGAAACGGATCCGGACTTGCAAGAATAAAGAGCAGGTGTATAACGTCATAGATTGGCTGGACTCCCTGGGTGATGTGGTTTACAATAGGTTTTCTGCAGCTATCGAGATCCAGCTTGACAGATTAGACGGGAAAGTACTAAAAACTTATTGAGTTTATTTTTAGATGGCCTTGACTTCAGGGCCATCAATAAAGTAAACTAACCACAATTGAGCGGAAAAGGAGGCTTAAAGATGAGCACTACACGCCAGCACACAAAGGTAACTATTATCGTTTGCATCATTGGTTACATCCTGGCGCAAATGTTGATGAGTAGCGCCAACAGTTTTGCAAAATTTTTCTTAAATTTTTAATTGACAAGCTAACCCAAATCGGTATACTTAAACACGTAAACGGGAAAACTTCCCAAAACACACAAAAGGAGAAAACACCATGACTACTATGACCGCCGAAGAAAAAGCCCTGCAGATCGCCGCTCTGAAAAAACAGATCGCAGACCTTGAGAATAAGATCGATAACTTTGAAATCGACGAGGACAAGTACGACGAAAACTATGATGAATGGCTAGACGAGGTTTATGGCGAAATTATGATCGGAAACATTTCTTTTCTTCCGTCGCGTATCCTCAAGGAGTTAGATCCTATCGCTTACCGCTGCGGATTTAGCGACTACATCGACAGCCTGGATATTGAGGACGATGAAGAGTACCAAGAATTGCAGACAGAGATTGAAGAAGTGAAAGAAGAGCTTTCAAAGCTGGAAGAAAACGAGTAAAATTTATTTTTAGATGGCCTTGACTCCAGGGCCATCAATAAAGTAAACTTTATACTGTTAACACTGAACTACTGCAAAGGAGTTAAAACCATGGCAGCACTAATCACCAAGTATTATGCCCCTACTAACACCAAAAGCGCCCGTATCATGGTAAAAGGCTTCGGACGTAAAAAGGTTTACACCTGGGATTATGCCTTAGATACGGAAGACAACTACACCAACGCGATGACCGATTTTATTAATGAGCTGAACACGCGGATCTTGACAAATTATAAAATTACCGATATTGCCTATATAGGGGAAGGCGGGATCTGTTTTGTCGGTATCGTCAAATAAACTATTTTTTCGGTGGTCCTGGCTGCAGGGCCATCTATAAAGATAATTTATTAACACCGTGAAAGGAGAAAGTACATGATCAGCGGGGCTAGTTTTATTATTGGCGCTATTGCTACGGCTTTAATTGTAAACAAGATCCAATCTAAAAACGAAAAAGATAGCAACGCGCTCACAGAATACCCATTTTGGGTATTCAACGACAACGAAGACTACATAATCAAGTACAAGAATGAGAAGGGCGACCAGGTAACACCGCGACCGATCCCGGCTTACAAAATGCAAGAAACACTATACCGCCTAAAGGCTGGAGGCGCAAAAATCGTAGACTTTTGGGGATATGATTGCAAGGATCAGGAGGTTATAAAACGGCGTATCCGGGCGATTCAGGCAAATATCGAGATCAGTAAGGGGGGAAGTTATGAAAATTAATTTCGAAAAAATTGTAAAGCGCCCCCACGATTCCGAAGAGCTGCCGGAACGCCGCCAGCGCAACAATAAACTGAATAAACCGAAAAGATTTGGGAAGATCTGGCGGAATCATTATGATCGTAAACTGCCTGGCCTACTCTTGGAACGTGAACGACAGGCGGAACGATACCGCCACAAAGGCAAATAACAACCAACGCCCCGCCATTGTGCGGGGCTTTTTATTTCTATCCTACGAATAGCGCCCCTGGTTGGTCCCACAAACGCCACAAAAGCCCCTACCTATGCAATCCCCTTTCTTAGTCTGAAAACATCGCCCAGGGCCGTTTTATGGTGTTAAAAATAGCATTGACAGTGATTTTATTTAAAGCTTGACACCTTGGAATAGCCCAGATATACTAACCACATCAAAGCAAGAAGGAAGGAGTAAACGCCATGCGTAAATTAAAAAATTTTGATAAAGTCGATATTGTCCTGAATAATTTTTACTACTGCAATAATAAAGCCGTTTGGTGGCGTGATAGTTCCACCGATAAAGTTAAAGCGCGCTTTCTCCAGGGGCACTGGCAAGGCCGCCCAGTGATTAAGATCCTGGGGCAATCGGTAGCGTTTAAAAATTGCCGCCGTGTTGATGACGTTGAAGAGATTCTAAACATTTTACGCCACAATAATTTAAAAAATAGTGTTGACAAGTAAATCTTGATAAGTATACTTAAACACACAGGCGGGAAAACTTCCCGCCACTAACAAAGAAAATAGGAGAAAATATCATGACCACCGTTAACATTACCGCAGGTTACAATTTATCTTTCGACGTGCTGACCGACGAACAAAAAGAAAAAGCTATTGAAATGGTCCGCGAAAGAGAAGAACACAGCGGAGAGGATTTTTTCGCAGAAAGTGTAATTGAATATTATAAAGAACAAGTTTTTCCAGAGTACGGCCTTGAAGATACCGAAGTACATTGGTCCGGATTTTGGTGTCAAGGCGATGGCGCGTCAATTAGTGCTGAAAATGTAGACTTAGAAAAATTCTTGCGTAAAGTAAAGGCCCTGACCAAGTTCCGATCAATTCGTCACTTGTTCGGCACAATGCACGATGGCGAGTTATCAGCCAGTATTGAACGCGACAAGTACAGCCATTACAGCCATGAAAACACTGTAAACGGATACATTGATACCACCTGGATAAATCTGACCGCCAAACAAGAAAACAAAGTGGAAGACCTGGAAGAGCTGATCACCGAGACGGCACGGGAGCTATCCCGTAAGGTTTACGTAGACCTGGAGGAGGCCTATCTAGAACAGTTCACTACCGAAAACCTGATCGATCTTATTAAGGCTAATGATTGGCGGTTTGATGTAGATGAACATGGCGAGATGACTTTTTCATAAATAAAGTGTTGCAATAACCTAAAAACCTGCTATATTAAAACTCAAGGGGCAAGACGTTTGCCCCCACACAAAACAAAGAGGAAAACATCATGAAAAACACTACTAAAGCTATTGACACCGTTATGTTTAACCTGGTTACCTTTCGCGAGGATATGAAAGATCTTCCGCGTGAAACAGTGTGCGACCATATCGAAAACTATCGCAAACTAATCAAAAAGTTGCCTTTAAAACGTGATCAGTATGCGGCTAACGCCATGCTTAATGCCATGATCAAAAAGATGATCCAGTGTGATTTAACTCTGGCCTATGATTATGCAGGTGGTCGTTTTGCAGTATACAATCAGCCCGTGCCTGGTATGAGCACCACAGAAGAATTGCACGCGTTAAATCTAAAACAAGACGTGTGGGATAGCATGCCTCGCGTGGTGGTATGGGTAGAAAGCGGGAAGATTTACGGCGATAATTTTTAATCAGATAACAGGCGGCGGCATATTTGCCGCCGCCTTATTGTTAAACAGAACTGCAAAAGAGGTACATAGAATGGAATTTATTATTTTGGCTGTATTGGTTGCCTTGTTTAACGCCTGGATTGCTGGCAAGATGGGCAGATCCGCCTTTTTATGGTTTATTATATCTATTTTCCTGGGGGTGGTTGCAACTATTGTATTGGTTATCCTTGCAATTGTTGACAAGGGGAATAATAGAAAGGGTAAAGTATTTTCAGACCTGTACGACGCTCAAACGTTTGTCAACGCATATTATAGTGATCTTCCAGTCTCCCTACGCTGCAGCCTGGCACAACAAGTTTTCGATGAGGCTAAAACCAGAGATCAAGCCCATGAGATATGTTTAACTGAGGCGGATCGCCTATTTGAGAGGAATAGAAAATATGTGGGCCAACCGTTTAAATAATGCCACGTTAATTAATCCCTTTAGTGAAGATTTGAAGCCAGCCGCCTGGCGTGATGGATTCAATACCGAACGCTTTATTTTCAGGCCTGATCTTGAGGAATTTTATAACAATGGATCGAACAACGACAGAGATAATTTTTCTTGTGATGTGCGTGGTGATGGTACTCCTGGGGGCCATTGTAAACCACGTCACTACTACCAGGGGGAAAGGGGGAGACGATGACACCCAAGGATAAGCCACGCACCAATAAGGCGCGCCGTGTTATGGTGTGGCTGGAGATCATCGCCCTTGAAATATTGCTAGGCGTAGGGATGTACTTTATCGCTGTAAGTAACTAAGAACGGCCCCCCGATCATGGGGGCCTATCTTTAAAAAAATTTTTCTTCCGGGGTGTTGCAATCCGGTCCGGAATGTGGATAATAACAATCAACGGGGAGCTAATCCCACCACCACAAAAACCAGAAAGGAGAAACAAAATGAGCAACAATATCCGCGTTATTAACTTCAAAAAAGAAGAAAAAATTGCCGTGCTGATTGACGGTCAAGAAATCTTCAAGGGCGACTATGAAGATCATCAAACGGCGATTAGTATCACCCGCGTGATTGGTTACCATAATTTCTACCCCCAAGGTGCTGAGGCAGCAGTTAAACGAATCAAAGAGATTGTAGGCCTGTAAAATTTATTTTTAGATGGCCTTGACTCCGGGGGCCATCAATAAAGTAAATTTAAACCCTGTTAAAATAATCAGTGCAAAAAGGAGTAATGATCATGTTTATACCCGCCAATAATCTTTATTTCTTTGATGGTCAAATCGTAGACGGCGTGGAAGTTGAGATCACCGGGTGCCCTGGTGGTCAGGCTATGACTTTTCGGAATAATGCTTTTGATGATTCTCATATCGTTATGAGAATGGAAGTTACGAAGCTGGACGACAAGAAAACACTTATTGACTATTCTGTGAAAGATCATCCAGACTACCGCATGATCCATGGCGATTTGTGCAGTGTTGACCGTGACAAGGTGGGCGGCATTGTGATCGCTATTGTGAACGATGTTTTCTCAAACTAATTTCAGCAGGTGATTTTATGAAAGTCAAACTATATTACCTTAATGAGCTTAACCCCCTTGCCCAGGTCCGCGCCCTGGCTAATACCTTGATTTGTGAGAAATCTGCATATTGTGTTGAGCTTAACGCCATGCGTGAACGTCTCAAAGGGGGTTACTTCGACATCCATGCTGCAATCAACGGCCTGAATATGGAATTTATACGCTTACGTAACAGCCGCCGGAATCTGGCAAGAATGGAACAAGATCCGGCCCACCTTCGTAAGCTGGTTATTGAAAATCATCTGATGTTTAATGCCGAGGGTGATTATTACCATTTTCACCGCAAACGCTGGTACCGTGGCGGCAATACAGGCAAGAATGCAAAATAAGGCCCCAGGCAGGGCCTGCAGCGATATAATCACATAAAGGCTATGCGGTTGCATGGCCTTTATTATTTTAGCGTTACAGCGACCCCCAAGGCGCTTAAAAAAATTTTAAAGAAGTACTTGCATCAAGCCCTACAATATGGATAATAGGACGTGTCGGGGGGCGGCCCCCAATCATTAACCGGATAGATAGGAGTTAAAACCATGGCTATTGTTACCGCTGGCGATGTAGTAGAAATGGAAGCAAAATACTTAAAAGCGGGTATGCATATCCTACGCAACGATCTTGAACTGGTCCTGACAATGGTTGACTATAACCCAGGGCAAGATTATCCAAGTGTTGACTACTTTTTTAGGTATGTTGATGAAGAATTAAAAGAGGATGAGGCTTATCAGGGCGAATTCTGTAATTTCTTTTGCTCTGATGAGGTTGTAAAAGTTATCTATCAACCTGGCGTACCTTTCCCGTTGCACGCTATCAATAAATAAACCTGGCGGGGCCGAAAAGGCCCCCAATTATGAAAATAAAGAGAGGTAAATCATCATGATGGAACAAATTAAACGCGCTGAGGCTATTAATGGCAATGTGATCTACTTTGTCAGCAAAAACGAAAAAGGCGTACCATATGCGGCGGTAATAGTACAGCCTGACGGTGATTATTGGTTTACTGTGTACGGCGCTTATTCTTTCGGGCGTCCGGTGCATGATAGAATTTTGAAAGTAGCGAACCCCACCGGGAAGAATATCACGGCAGAAAAATTTTTTGAAAATAATTGACAACGTTTTAAATTAGTTTAAGATGTATCACGTAGGGGAGACAAGCGCCCTATTAAACGCAACAGGAAGAGGATAAACACCATGAAAAGCAATAAAGGTTATAACGGTTACAAAAACAAAACTCATTGGAATGTAAGCCTTTGGATTAATAACGATGAGTCATTGTACCGGTTGGCCCAAGGCTTTATCAACGCTAATGCTAATCGTAATGATGCGGCGCGGGATATGATGCTTTTTCTGGAGCTAACCGGACAAGATAAGACCCCGGACGGCTTCAAGTACAGCACTACGGCGATCCGTGCCGCGATGGTTGGAATGTGATAAAATAGCTTGACACTGTTTTTTATTCTGGTATAGTTTATCACATAGGACGGCACGACAGAGTACTACGGATTCGAGGGTGTCCGGTGCGGTGAACTTGCTCGCGACCTTAAGGAAGATCCAGACCTGGAAGATCTGCCCATCACCGTAAACGGGAAAACTTACGTAAACCGTTAACCATGAGAAAGATAATCATCACCTTGGGGATTGTGGCGGGATCGCTGGCGCTCTTTCCCCTTATGGTTAGATATGTGCTGATCAGTATTGTCCTGATAGTTAGTGATTTATTGGAAACGGTTGGCACCTTGTTTTAAAGAGCGGTAAAAATGAATATCGAACAAGTTAGAAAGGTATTGGCGGTACTGCGTTATCATAATCATAGAAAGGTCATAGACGATCCTGATTATGTCGATTCAAGCCTGGAAGGGGATACACTACAAGCCATAAGCAACATGCAAGAATTGCTAAAGCGCATGACAGAGAAAAACAGATCTGATTATATAGGTGACGAGATCTAAAATAGCTTGCACAATGTATCTGATAGTGTAAGATGTATCACGTAGGGCGGCAATAGTGCCGCTCACAACTGGAAGGAAAACACCATGACTACAGCTAACCGCCTGATCGCCGTCCTGAACAAAGCAAAGGCTAACCGCCTGGATGTTCAAATCAAAGAGCAAGCAAATGGCGAGATCCTTGCTACGGTGTCCGATGGCGGTTATGTATCGGAATCATTTTTATCAGGGAGCTTAGATCATCTTGTTTGGAAATTAGAAATTATCGTGGAGGATATGCAGATCATCTAATCTTTACAAAACAGGGCTTGTTTTTATCCTGTTTTTTGTTATACTTGTTTCACGGCAGGCACCTGGCGACGGGGGGAGACAATCACCGTGGGTGCCTGTCATGTAAGAACTATAAAAACCGTTGACATCTGCCAGGGGGTGGGGTAACATTTATCTTGAAGGGGCAAAAGTGCCCACACAACAACCAGAAGAGAGGAAAACATTATGTCAAGCTGGATTAATCAAGAAGTCGAATCACGTTTTAATGCTATTTGGGATCTCATCGAAAAAGAGGACGGAACATCAAGCCCCTACCTCAACAATTTGGAATTCCATTTTGTGGAAGCGATGAACGCAGAACATGATCACGAAGGTGGTGCGGATGAATTCGCTAAAGGATATGGCTTCAACAATGCCAACGAAATGATCGAGGCGGTTGTACTCCAGGCTGAGGAAGATTATCAATTAAAAACGCTTGAATTCTGCCGCCGTAAGTAATAAGATAATGACACGGGCCAAAAGGCCCACTAAACAAAAACCACATAAAGAGGAAAAACATCATGAAACGCCTTGATCAGCTCAAATTAGTTCAATATATGGCTTATCGTGTTCTTGAAGTCCAGAAAGGTAGCAAAAAAGAGGTTTGCGAGAAAGCTTATAAGATCTTCACTCGCAAAAAAGATGACTGGATGCTACGCCAGACCAAAAAGGCTGACATCTTGGGGTACCTGGAAGAAGAGATCCGACTTGAAGAGCAAGAAGAGATCCGCCGTAGTGAGGCAGATTATCAGGCCGCTTGGGAAAACTGGATGAGCAACAAATAATACAACAAGGTGCACGGTCAGGGGCTTAAAGCCCCTTGATCACATAAAAATTATGCTATCCCTGGTTGACAGGGATCGGCAGTTTTGCTATATTCTTTTTTGAAGGGAAGTTGTAAGAAAATTAACTAAGAGGTAAAAACACCATGAACATTAAATCTAATAATCCGGCATATAGCTTTGATAACGCTTTTTGTCACGGTCCGGCGGCGAAAGGATTCGAAATCGATGGTAAACTAATTATTGTCAATGTTGACGGGGAAGAGGTTGCAGTATATCCGGTGGCAGACGTAAAAAGCCGTTTACAATGCCGCATGGATGTTACCGCCTATCAGCTTGATCCGGTCCGCATAGTTGCCCTGGTCCTGGAGGAAGAAATTAAAGCCATGCACCATAGCAACAGGTTTATTGGTGACGCTCAGGATAATATGAAGGTGTGCCGCCATAAAGTTAATGAAGTGCTTAAAGAGTACGGCTATAAGGATTTAATGATCAAGCGTGATGAAAAATTCCGCTACCGTAACGACCTGGCAAATCGGATTTTTGAAATATACGAATCATTATAATTTCTTAACTGAATTATCAAGGGGCTTAAAGGCCCCTTTCTTTTTGTCTGCTCTTCTCCTACCATAAACGGCCCTACCTGGCAAGTGGAATAATTGACTAGCCATCAATCCCACACACTGTACAAATATACATGGAAAATAACTATTGCATAATTTTTCATTGTGTGGTAGCAAGTCCATTTTTACCCGTTTTCTCTCCCAAAATTGCACGTAATGCCGCTATTGCACAAATTTTAACCTGATGCACATCTCCAATATCTTGTCAACAACTAAAAATCTTTATAAGTCATACACTTACACAGCATCGAAAGCGTGTTCTACGCGAAAAATCGAGTATAACTATAGCCGCCAGATCTCAGAATTCACGTACGCACACCATTCTATAGTCCGCTAAGTATTTATTCCAACCACAGAATAACGGAATAGTCAATACCTGTACAAAATAATTATTCGTATAAACTGCATAACATAAACCTGTCCAGGTGTCAACATTTTTCGTAAACAGTCTGAAATTGTCACGATAGGTTACTATAATCAGAGAAATCTTTAGTCGTCTAATGTTTACTGCACATAACTATACTGACTGGAATCATTAGATGACTAATAGAAAGATAAGAAATAGTTAACAATGTAATTGTTTTACCTGTAACAATAAGGCAACTATGCAAACGAATGTCATGGCGCGACGGAGTCGCGACATAATATAAAAGCAGTAACCATCACCCCCGTGATAGTTTGTCTGCAAACTATTAATCAGATCATAGTTGCCTTGTATTTAGTTAATCATGACATAACAAGCAAGGCAACTATAGATCTGCTAATAGTTGCCCTGCTTTTATATTATGTCATATATTATTAACCTGTTAATTGTCAGCTTGTTGGATGTTAGCTTGTCAATTATTAACTTGCTAATTGTTTTCATGCAAACGAATGTCATGGCTGATTATTTCTATGTAAATGGTTTGTTCGTAAACAGTTTATTCGGGAACAGTTTATTCGGGAACAGTGAGGCATGCAATAGTAACAATTGTTATTGTATCCAGTGTGTTGAGTATGCCCAGTGTGTCCAGTATGTCAGACAAGTTTTTCCTCTCTTTGTCAAGTGCCGCATTAAAAATTTACAAACTGGTATGGTAGCATTTTTGCGGCCCTGTTTACATTCAGCAGTGTATGTATAACCCTTGTTGTGTGGGCGTTTAGACGTCTAGACGGTTGGAAGTCTACAGGTCAATATCTAATCTATTGGCTGCTAACTATATCCCACACAAATAGTAAGAAATATGATTGTTATATGCGTAAACTGTAACTCATGTTATCAATCCCTGTATGTATCGCCAGTGGTTCGCATAATGGGTATTATGTTAAATTGCCAGTAATGATAACGATTCTCACAATGATAGGTATTCTCATTCATCCACACAAAATAGTTTGCAAATGTTGTGCCACTGTGTGAACGGCCTGGCCTATTAATTTCTCTCACTGCCTCGATATTTGAGAATTGTTATAAGAATGAGAAGTATTCCCATTCCGTCCGCCTGGCAGCGCTCCTGTAGGTCCTGCAAGGACTCTAGCTGAAAGCTAGACCCTTCGGGCCTCCCTGTAGGTCAGGTCAAAATCGTGGTAGAATTGGGCCTGTTCAGATATTTCTGGCTGACTCTTCAGGTCTGTGTGGGAAAAGCCAACCTCTCCGGCGGGGCAGGGGGTCATGACGGTAAAATTGCAGGTCAATTAAAAAATTTACGTGGTGTATGAAGCGCTCTTCAGGTAAGGCAGGTATTATGGGATGAAACCCTCTTCAGGCAATGATATTTGTGGGTGTGATATTTGCTGGAAAGCCAGATATGACGGGACTCCCGGCGGGGCAGGGGTAGTACAGACAGGGGAAATATGGGGGATGTGGTTGGGGAAATTGATCAGGCAGGTAGAGTATGGAATATGTTACAGATATGTTAAATATGAAGGTAGGATATTTGTAGGATTTGTGTGTAAAATCAAAGACTTAAGTGGTGTTGTGGTATTTTCTATAAATAATTCAAGTTTAATAGGCAATATTTGTCTCTATCCGCTTTGTGTGGTAAACAGATTCAGATGAGATTGGTTTACAAGTGTATACATAATATACAAATTAAAGATACAAGAAACCCCCCTCCCCCTTCGGCTACCATTCACCTTTTCCTCTGACTGGTACTTAAACACTTATTCAGACTCTTCAGGTTATCACCCATATATCATATGGCAGTGACTGGTGTCCTCCGGCCCCTCTTTCGTCACCCGTCCGCTTCGCCATGCTAATGCCATAGCCAAATGTTCGGTTGTTCACCCTGTTCACTCAGGTGTATCTCCATACCCCTTCAAACCGAAGAGAACAGAAAACCCGAATTACTCGGTAAAAGAAAAGAGAAGAACTTAATTTTATCAGGATAGGCAAGAATGTCAAGGCATGACTGCTCACTAAACAAGCAAACAGTCATGTGTGGGAGGTAAGTGATTGTGGTGGTAGGAAATTTAGTTGAAAGATGTGTTATAGGTGCTCCAGCACTTTATCCAGGCAGCTAATTGTGTGTCAGTCCAGCGGTTCATCCTCTACTTCACTGAAATCAATGTTCATGGTCTCCTCCCAACCATCGATCTCAGCACAAGAGTGGAGTTCTTTAGGGTTTACCCCCAAAGCCTCAGCAACAGAGTCTATATTTAACACCTCTGGCAGGTATGATTCATCGAATTCAAGGTAAATCAGGCCACGAGTGTTGTCAGCTCCACCAAATATCTCTATCTTCATTGAATCTCCTCTGGAAATGAGAGTGTGAACAGGGTTTCATACGTTACAACACGCTGGAATTATGCACGTTTGCCTCTTCAGGCCATGCTCTAGCATGAGGAACCTGTGTGGGCTCGGTGCTTCATAGTCTACCACCTCTGAACTCTTCGTGCTCAGGCATAATAGAGAACCAGATATCTACGATGTCTCCCCACGTCAAGTCATCAGCCTCAGGATCTACCTGGAGCGAAGATGGAGAATCTTCAGAATCGAAGTTTTCCCCTTTCACTGGCTCAGCCAGGCTACATATGGTCGTCACTCCTTCAGATGCATGTATGTTGATCATGTTCCACCCGTGAGTATTCCGGCAACAGCCGCTATGGACGTAATGATCATCAGGATCACCACTAAAACCTCGGATAATGTTCTCATTGTGTATTCCATATTCTCCAAACGATGTGTGGATACTATCACGAGAGCGGTAATGTGTCAACAGAAACGCCGCGAGGGTTTGGTTAAAATCCGAGCGTATGGTGATTTTGGTCAAAACGGACGTGCGTTCTCGCTACGCTCGAAATAGAGAGTTGCTTGTAAGCCGCCCTTAAACGCTCTGTAATGAGATTAACTGCTTAAGGTATGGAATCGTTCACCGGATAAAGAAAAGGACGCCACAGAGCGTCCTATGTGCCTTAAATTTGATACTTTGCTATACCCATGAAGGCTTGTCTAGGTTTGAGTAACTAAAAGGTGTCAAAAGGTGACTGTCAAAATCTTTCAAACTATCCAGATCTTTTTCCTCGTCTTGACACCATCTGTGCCTACATTTATTGTTGTAGTGCATGGAGTGCATAGCGTTCTGCAACTTAACAGGTACAAGGGATTCAGGAGTAGATAGTATTGTTGGGTATGCCAGAACCACCTCAAACAATGGAAACACATCGAAACTGAAGTTTATTTCTGCTGAGGTTGCTGGCATATAGGAGTATTTAGCTGTCGTTGTAGACATAATCCACCTCACACAGGCTTGATAATACCTTCACCGAATAACTCTTCATATTTAATCTTATCAGGATCCCACTCTTGGATAATTTCGAAGACAATGTCCAGCCCAGGGATAATCACTTCTCCAGTATCAAGTCTGGCAAGAACAAAACCGGAAGGTTGAATGGTTTCCCAGTTGCGACGATTAGAATAGAGAACTTCGAAAATATCGCCAACCGCAATCTGCTGATCAAGATGTTCAAGATTTTCTTTCATATAGACGCAGCGGATTTTTCGTGCAGGCCATAGACCGCCTGCATCACGTTCATTTAGCTCTTTTACAGTAATCGGTATACCCATCTCAAAATCTCCTTCATAGATAGTAAAAAGAGGGGCCCAAGCCCCTCTCTTTGTCATTATTCTACAGAGCGTTTGAACAGAATGTCTGCTTCAGACATGTGCTCAACCTCTTCTTCGATTTTAGCTCGACGTTTTTCAGCTTCGTAGCGGATATCGAATTCGGTAGCCACCAATGACTTGATAAACTTAGGAGAATACAGGTGATCCTGTTTCTCGACAAGAATAATATCCTTGATAGCGTCTTTCAGATCTTTAATCTGAAGCTGAAGTTCCACCAGCTCTTCAATTGTTTTACGGAGGCGATCACGCTCTGCAGTGTCAGAAGGCAGAGAGGTGAACAGTTCAACTTTAGATTTAGCCATAGTAAGAGTCTCCTTATATTGTTTTAAATTAACGTTCTACAAAAATACCGTTCAGTTCGATAACCAGGAATTTCTGGTCTTCACTATCGTCACGTGCCAGCACCTCACAGACGTAACGGTCATCTCCGTCATCATCGCAGTCAAATACAAGGCTGAGGACTTTATCATGATAAACCTTCGCCACTACCGCCTCGTAAGTGTTGCCGATTGTGAATCCAAGATAGTCCCCGATGCATTTGACAACAACATGGTCGCCAGCATTTAAGTCAATCTTCGTCATTACTGTGCTCCTTGGGTGATAATATGGTATGTAAAACTTTAACCAGAGATGTGAATAACGCCCCAAAACACACAGATAGCGCTAAAACGGATAAGGCCATCATTAAAGCTTCAGTAAAATCAGTCATTCCTCACCTCTTGTTAGTAACTATACTATCATTTGTCTTTGCCGTCAAGAACTTTTTTAAATCTCTCAGGAATATCTCCTGTTCTTAGATAGTTCATGACCTCACAAGGTTCCCACTTAAACTTCTTACACAGCAGGGCGGCTGAGATTGTCTCATTGCGAAAAGAAAGGATATTAATATCCCACTCTGAGAACCCTAATTTCCGAAGAGTGGCTATAGAAATCCTCACAGCAACCCAACAAGAGAGGCACGCAACAAACGCTACTGCTACAACCCACACCAAGATGTTCATACAGCCCCCTTAATGAAATACAAGACATAGTGCCAAGGTCACTATCCAGCAAATAATTAACAGTGCCGTTGCAACCTTGGCAAGATTTATCATAGCGTCTCTAAAATTTCATACCCTTCGGGTCGGAAAACAAGCCACTCAGGTGCTCCATTTGGTCGATACGCTTTATACAGAACAACCTGATCTCGGCACATACACATTGCTACATAGTTTTCATCCACACCTGCAGCCTGCATTGCATCTTCTTCTCCGGCAACCGCTTTGCTTACAACTTCCTTGGTAGGCAGGTGGGCGATCAGTTCGTCACCATCGTTAATTCCAAAATGGCTGAGTTCTCCATTGGTGTCTTTAATCTTGATCTTAACCAAATCTTTCATTAGTCTTCCCCCAAGTTCAAAGGCCCTAAGATCTCATATGCCAGATTAGAGGTTACCAGGGGATCTTCTGCATCTTTAGTATTATACCACCCGTGAATAACCAGAGTCCCACTTTGCTTCATGTCTAACTGGAACTGTTCTGCCGTTTCCTCATCCATCTCCAAGATCTCCATGAGGTATTTGATGTTAGGAAGGTATGCAGCTGTTACAGTCCCCTCTACCAGGCCTTCAGGCCAACCTACATCCGGATGACAAGTAGGGACCAGAGAGGTCAGCTTGATAGTGTATGCTTTTTCTGCACGAGCCTTCAGTAACGGATCAATTTTCATTATTCTTCCTCCTCTGCGGTGCCTGCTTCCAGTAGTAAGTTAAGAACATCTTCAGCAGAAGGTTCGTAGAACTCTTGGCCTTCGTTGTCGATGACACGATAGTCATCACCACGAATAATCAGAGGATCGTTATCAAAACCTTCAAGACCTTTAACAACGACAACACGGTCGATTGCCATCATTGTAAGAACTTTATCAACACCTTCCTCTGCCACACCATACTGCAGCAGAATGTCTTTGGTAGGAGGAACAGCATCAACCACAACACCGTTACCAAAACCTTCCGGAAGTTTAGCTAAAATATCTTCCGGAACCGCATTCATATCAAAACCTGTGATCTCTACTTTCATTTACAGCACCTCTTCGTCAACTACTTCATAAAAATGGCTCGGGATTGCAATAGCGTTCTCACCTTCACCTACAAACACAGTCCCGTCAAGGATCAACATCATAAGAATGTCTGTAATATCCTCCTCCGGAACGTTGCCAAAACCTTTAATCAACTTACATGTCGGGACATTCGCCTCTAGGATGTCTCCATCTTTAGAACGGAAATCAACACCTTCCTGAATCTCTGCCGTTTCAAGGTTTTTCAATTTAATCTTCATCAATCGGTCTCCTATCTTGTTAAGATGAAGGTATTATTGCACACAGGGTTGGTGTTGTCAACACCTGTGTGGCATAAAATTACTGAAACAGTGCAGATAAATTACCTTCTGGTGGGAACTTATCTGCCAGGAATGGGGTTAGAACAGTGGCCTTCTGAAGATCAGGGGTCCACTCATTGTTCAGAACATCCCAGTAGTACGCAATGTTGCTGTGTGGGTGCCGCATTACGAACTTTTTCCCTTCGTAGTCGGTTGAAACCTCTACAGAAGAAATAACAACAGAATCTTCGAGGGTTTCTTCATAGAAAGATCCGCCCTCAAATTTCCAACGAGATGCAAGAGCTCCTGCCTTGAACGCTGCAGATAACGGACTATCTGCAAGAACATACATTTCTTGCACTCTATCACTGCGATCTTTGCTTCTTACGTTGTATACAGTATCCGAGCTATACTCAACACGGTATAGACTTACCATTACCGAACCTCCTCAATAACTTCCACATCTGAACCCACCACAAATGCAAAAGGACAGGTTTCATGAAAGATATCCGGATCTCCACCAAGCTTGCTAACTATCTCTCCACCACTAATAAACACAAGCTCACCAATATTCATCAGATTGCTAAAATAGTAGCCATAATGATTGAAGAATGCAGCTGGGTCAGGCAGACTGGTGGCCTCAAGCTCTACATTGCTTGAGATCACTTTCTTATCATACCCTCTCGCCTTTTGAGATGCAAGATCTGCAGAGTCTTCAGGAGACCGGAGATGCACAGGAATTGTTTCACCAATAAAGCGTACTTTCATATTCTTACCCCACAACCATAGCTTCAAAAGGTGTCATAAACGAATAAACAGCATCATCATCTGCTTCAGGGAATGCCCCCAAAGACTTTATGTCTGATCCCTTGACAAATACAAGGTTTTGATCAAAAGCTTCTTGTGGATCAATCCGATACATATCTCGTAGGATACCACTTACCTCCTCATCAAGAGGCGAGTATGCTGTGCACGTTTTTCCAATCAAGCTTTGAGAATCAGGGTATCCACCTGAAGTTTTAAAATAAACAATCATATAGTATCACCTCTGGTAAGAGATGGGGATTCCTTTCCCACAAATAATTATAAACCTTTCTTGTCGAGGAAAGTATTCCAACCCAAGCAGGATTACTCTTCTACAACCTCATACACATCCGGAGTTACAATCAACTCCTCTCCATTACCTGGAGCAACAAACACTACCAAACCTTCCGGTGTGTGCTTTTTAGCCATCTCTATGACATCTTCTCGCAGAGCCGGCTCCATCAGATCAAAACCTTCACCCAGGGCATCACGAACCACCTTCATGTAGTCAACTGGTTGTGCTTCAACGATCATGCCTTCAACCAGTCCACAGTTTTTGTCTGCCAGCTCAGTTTGGAATAATTTAATTTTCATTTAGAGGTCTCCTCAATTATTTGATATTAATAGCCGTAACCTAACACATTAACTACAACTGCGATTGCAAACATAATTTCAAAGCATGCAATCTCTACATTTGGGACTAATTTTTTAATCATGCCTATTGTAGCACCTTAATCTCAAAAGTCAATCTTTACTTTACCTTTTCCCTTACCTTTCTTTCCACCGCATTTAGCCAACTGGCGTGCTGCAACATCTACCATACGGTCAGTTGCCTCGTAAGCATCACTACCTTTAGCTTTGGCGATAACTTCTTTCCCAGAATTGTCAAAAATGAAAGCCATAACTTCCTGGTGATCATTTTCAACTTTTACACTCACACGTGCATAGTTGGCAGAGGGGTGCAAACGCTCCAGCTTGGACATTTTGTTGGAAATGAAAGACACCATACCTTCAGTGATCTCCACGTTGCCAGTAATTTCAATTTGCATAATGTGTTCCTTTTAAAGAAGAGGGAACCAAACCCTCTTTGAAAACAATGATACTAAATCTGAAGCGTTGTGTCAACAGTTTTTTACAGCTTGTTGTCAATAGTATCTAAAATATCTACAGCAAGATCTGCCATTTTTCGAACATACTCTGCAAACTCAACAGGATCCTTGATCAAAGAATTCACAGGGTCGTACCCTAGAGCGTTCAAAATGGCTGCAGCATCTACAACCTTCTCATCATTTGCGAAGATCTCTCCGTCAAACTTGTAGGTCCATTTTGAGTCAATCTTGGCAGGGAAGGATTGGTCAATGCTTATTGCACCATCGTCTTTAAACTCTCCTGTGTTATCAATATTCAGAACTAAATCCATCATAGTGGCACCTCACTGTTTCAGTTTAGCTTTTCTTCAACAACCCCATAGCTCGGGGCAGAGTCAAGAGCTTTTTGGTTTAAAAGTGGTGTAGCAGAATCTGCAAACGGTGTCCAAGTTTTTGTTCTGGCATTCCAATAATGTTTCACTCTGGAATCTGGATGCACTATAACAAAAACTTTTTCACTTGTCAACACATTAATTTCTTCCACACCCCTGCTGATAATTTCTCCGTCATAGCCACCAGTCTGGTATCCTTCGTACCAGGTTCTTGCATAGGCATAGCCAGCCTGCCAGCATGCAGCCTCTTCAGAGGTGGAGACTACGTAGAAGTCTTTCTCAAATTCTGGGATACGCCCTTGCTTTACGCTCCAAGCTCCGCGAATTTTCATTGTAACTTTGAACAGTTTATTTTTCACAACAGTTCCCCATCACAGCTCTAAAATATCTGCATCTGATCCTACCCCAAAGGCATAATACGATTCCTCTCCGAAATAATATTCTGGGGCACCAGCCGCAATCAGGTCTGATCCTAAGATGAACACCACATTGTGGCCTACATATCCGCGAAAATTTTGCCGCACAGGATCATCCCACGGCAACCCTTCAAAGTATACAGCAGGTACGACCTTTCCTTTCAGGAAGGATTGTCCCAAGTAGACGTTAGAGTCAAGAATTTTAACCTTCATGATCGTCCTCCACTATCTCCACATCCTCCCCTAGGGCAAAGTTGTAGGTCCACTGACTGTCAAAGCATTCCTGGGATGCACCAGCGGCAATAAGATCTGCACCTTTTATTTTTAAAAGGTCAGGATAATCTTCGTTAGGGATAGCGGTAAACACTTTCCCCACTAAGGGCTCCTGACCAATATAGAAGCTTGAATCTAAAACTTTAACTTTCATCAACGGTCTCCCTCAGGCGGTTGTGGAACGTAAACACTGTTACGAATCTCGTCAGCAGTGTAGTAACAAGTTTTCCCCTCTCTGTCCCTGGCAGCAATGTATTCAGCTATACCAATAAGTGCCATAGCCTTGGTGGCGTATCTCTTAAGCTCGTTAGCTCCCCAGCAAAATCTCTGCCAAAACGGTATGAAACCGAATAGGTACACCTTCTGTTTCACTATCCAATAAGTTCCTTTACAGATCACTTTAAACTCTGCAGCACTATTGCTAACACCATTGCTCATTATCTTCTCCTTTTATTTTTCTGGGTTTGGCAGATATTGCACATTGGCAGGAGGAACACCGGATAGCTCCCAAACAACCATAGTGCTGTACCCTGGCACACTTCTAACATTTAAAAGAGTAGGAGCACCAACACATTTAAACTTCCTTTTCCCAAATCCGTTCTCCATCATAACCCAGTATCCGGTATCCTGATCACCGGGAATTTGTGTTCCATCATCGTCCACCCAGCGGACGGTCCATTTCGATACAGCAACGGCTCGGTATTTAAACTTTTTAAACCACTCGAACAGTTTCATAATTCAGCCTCGCATAGCCATAATAACTATAAACAGACAAATAATGAATCCGAATGCCACGCCACCCATAAACGTTAATATTGATGCGACCATAATCAATCAGCCTCGTTTGGCAGCTCTTCCATTTTGACATACCGGAAAGTGTTGCCGTAATAGTTGATCCATGACATCAGCTCACTTTCTTGCTCTTCCTCTGGGATGGACTCTCGAACGCTGACAAGTTTTAAGAAAACCCAATCACAATCCACCCCCATCCTACCAGACAGACAATAGTGCTTCATAAAACCCTCCCGCCTGGTTTAGAATATTGCTTCTTCCATTGCACCTGAGAGCAACAAAGAGGTAATCTGGCTAACATTCATCTCAGACTCCACTTCCTCTCCTTTGAAAGGTTCGCGGCAGAATAGGACTGTTTCAGGATTTTTACTTCGAACAATATAATACAAATCATTCAAAGTGTTGTAGTAATAAGTGTTAAAATGTAAGTTTTTCATTTTCTAGTCCCCTTTTTAGATTTTTGTGCAGAAACGCTTTCTGCAATACGAGACAGGCGTTCTTCTGAAGCTTTACCTACCCCAGGTTTCTTGAGCGGGTTATCTTTATGACCGCAATCCAATTGGATGCTAGATACATCCCCAACCTTGTAAGTCAATTCTAGCAAAAGGTTGTCGTCCTTGTCAAATGTTTTTACGATAAATTTTTTATCGTCCTCCTTAACTTCATATCTAGTACCTGCAGTATACAGCATGGTGCCATCAGCGTAGGATATCCAGATCATTGCACCTCCTTCTGCTGCAACAGCATCAACTCTTTGTTGGAAATCTTTACTGCTGTCTTTATTGTCCCATCTTCACGGAACCACGACCAGAATTCTACAGTATCACCACTATCAAGCAAGGCATGACCATGGTAAAAATCTTTGTCCTTAGACAGTTTCTCATCTATATCTGCATCGACACATTCGTGATCCATAGCATTCTGCCTGAATGCATCGGTTATGCCAATGCACGCCTTGCTCTCAAGACTGGTATATCCGATATCTTTTAATTCAGTTTCCCAAGTCCAGTACCCTATAAAAGCTAAAACAGCTACCCACAGTAATAACGTTTTAATCTTTGGCATTCTCTCTACCTCTTTCTTAGTTTATTTAACTATGGCACATCCTTTGTGCCATATCTCAACCACTACTTAAATAGTAGTTCAAAATAGTGCAAAATTAACAGAAGTTGAACTACACCTAGTGCAACGGCGAGTATATTAATCTTAGAATCGAAAAACTTCTTAACTTTTACTCTAAAAGGTTCCTTAATGTCCTTTACGATCCTATCTATAGATGACCTCATATCTCTGATTACCATCCTGAACATTAAAGACGGCTGCTCCCTCTCCGTAACGGAGTCGAAAACATACTCTCTTCGGTCACAAGGGCCGCCAGCTCTGCGTATCACCCTCTCCACAGAGACCTCGAACGTCACACCTGTAACGTAATCATCTATAACAAGCATTGACGGGTCTTTACCATCAAAAGGTATCAAAGTTATCTTTCCGGATTTTGTTAAAATCTCTCCTTTTTCAAGTAAGGTGTACCAATGCTCTCTGCCAAGGCTGTTGAGGCACGTTTTTACATATTTGACAAACATCGTCACCCCTCATCGCACGTCTGATATAACCATTCTATAAAATCTTGATACCATTCGCCCTCTGAGCGCTCCGTAGGCCAATAATCTTCACCCTCTCGTGCATTAAAATCTGAGTATTCAACTTTCCACTCCTTTACCAGCTCGTGGAGAAGGTTTTCAGCCTGCTCTAAAGATTTATTTTTTACCATTGCTGTCTCCTTTTTCAAGATAGTTATACATCAGAACTGCACCACCTAAGATGGCTACCAGTAACAATACCCCAGATAGCATCTCAATAAACATGGCTTGAAACACTGGAAGGCCTCCCTAGATTAACGCACCATCTTAAATACATGCTCTTTTCCCATAAAGGTGCCTGGCTAAGATCTGCGTAGAACGCAATCTCTTTAAGAACAGTATAAACAGTTTTAGGTGCGGTCTCCATTCCTACCCTCCTTTTTCTCCTTACGAATATTCTTGTAGTAATCAACCAGGCACATTATCACGATGAAGATAACAACAGGCCAAAAAGGTGCAGCAGTGATGATGGTGATAAAATCATCAAACTTCACCCTTCGTCTGGACACGATGCATACACCTGTCAAGAATACCGCTGTTATAACGGACATTACCAGGTAACCTATTAGCACAACATTTATACTCATTGGTCCTCCCTTTGTAGGTTAAATTGTATACTACAAATGGTCGCTGAGGGTGTCAAGAAAATTATCCCGTTCTTTCTCAGAGTTTTCATGTGTGTAGCTGAAAAACATATCGAGAATAACCTTATTGATATATTCCAGCTCCTCTGTGTTCAGATGCTTAGCAGGATCTACAATGACATCCCAAATATCATACAGACCACACTCATGATACCCATAACGCCACTCAATTGTCAAGCTGAGCGGCAAATCTTTACCTTCACAAACAACCTTCCATCTACATATGTTGGTATCTGGTCGTACCTGTGCACGGTACACCTGTACAAAATCCAATTTGAATTTAAGGTACTCGTCATACAATTTAAACACAAAGCTCTCGATTTGTGGAGACACTTTTGCAGCAAACTGTGCGTATTTGTACTTGCACTGGATGATCTTTCTGCGTTTTGCAGTTAAATTTTTTGCCGCCAGTTGTTCTTCGGTGTATCTCCACCTACGATCAACAAACGCAACAGGGTCTTTGTCCCCATAGAGGTCTTCCCAGTTAATCAGAAGCATACCTGTCACTCCTCCACAACTTCAAGGCCTTTACCGCCTCGCTCTGGCAGATTACTTAAAGATAGGTAATACATATAATCAGGAGAGATCCTGCCAGACTCTGCACCTGCAGCTAGTAAATCCTTCCCTTTAACCAGGACAACATTCTCGTTTGCAGATAGCCGTTTTGCTTCCACAATTTTACCAACACAGTCAACCAAGGAAGGGTACCCTAAATCTGTAAGAAATTTAACTTTCATGCTACCTCCTACTTCTACCGTCCCTGGTAAGATAAATTATTACTGAACAGAGCGCGGTGCTGGGAAGGATAACTCTTCTAAAGAGAAGATTTCATTTCCTACCACCCAAGTTGCTGGATCATCTGGGTCAACAGGCCGGATAATCATTACCTCATCCGCCTCGCACACACGTTTCCCACCTATAGTAGCGTCAGCCACTAACATACGCGGCTCTTCAGAAATGCACAGGTAGCCACCTCGGCCCACTGTTCCTTCCACGGGATCCTGACCTTTGACCACAATGAATACCTTCTCTCCTGTGGCGATATTACTTTGCACCCTAACAGTTTGACCAACTTTAGATGTACCGATCTTGGTGGCTTCAAACATTAAATCCCGAATTACTGTTGCATAGTTGCCGGACACTTTCTTACCTTCTTTAGTAATCTCAATCTTCATAATCTAGGCTCCTTAAATGAATCTATGTAATCAATCAAATCCCAAGCATCGCGATGGGCTGTCAGAGGGTATACTTCTCCGAGAGGGATCATAGCAATAAGTCTATCAAAAACCCAGTCTGGACGCAACATTTTATGGTGATATTCCCACTCACCTTCCACAGATTTTTTCTGAGTGATCAGGATCTCTGTGTAGTGTTTCGCCTGTCTTGAGTAGATTGAAAATGCCTTGTACATAAATGACCCCCTCTCTTGTTGAAAACAACAATACACAACTACCAGGTTACTGTCAAGTAGGCAACCGTATTATTTTTCTCTGGGGAGATGCCAACAACATCTACCTGCAGACCTCCTGCCCTTAAATCTCCAACAATGTGCGGGAAGTAATCTGAGAGATGCGATGGTAGATTTATCGAAAATCCGCACCCCAGAAAGCCTGCTAACGCTTTATTTTGTATCTCCCCTACAATCGCATCATAAATGGAGTTAAGCTCGTCAGGGAGCGTTACAGGACGTTTTAGCGCTAACTGGTGTAATTTGTCCTTAGCACTCATTTTCATTTCAGGTCTACCTCTGGTGGTGCCAACCACATAAATGGCGGCAAGCCTAAACGGTTTTTCTTATCCCACACAAAATATGCATATGCTTGCCCGTCAGTTCTGCCATTTGATTGAAACGACGGACGCTTAGATATTGTAATCACAGTGGTAGGTGCATTATCAAGCCACCATTCAAATCTGGCTTTGCTTTCCAGAAAATTAAGACGTAAAAGCATAATAACTACGTCAGCATCTTTCAACGCCTTGTCTACAAACTCACGAGCCAGGCTGTATGGTGGGTTGGTGATAATACAGTCAACATGGTTGTATTCTGTATTCAGATAGTCAACACCTTCTTGTATTTCTCCCCATGCAGATCCTAACGGCATACGGGAGTAGAACACACCTGAGGCACTATTCCTGCAAGGCTCTAAGTAGGTCCAGTCTTCTGGGAACGGAATAAGGTCATACAGCCCTTCTGCACACCACTCCGGTGTCACATACTCATCGTAGGCGTTACGTTGTTCATCAGGTTTTCTAGCACAAGTCATGCAAATCTCCAGATCATAAAAGCCCTCCGAAGAGGGCTTTAGAATTAATGTTTAAGCTTCTTCGACAATTCCTGCACCCAGGATTTTTTCATTGAGCTCTTTTGCTGTTTTAATAATATTGTCCACCAGACGCTTGCGAGTCTTATCTTTCACCTTAACCTCTTCACCGCCGTTCAGAGTAGTCTTCAATTGAGACAGAATATCCTGAAGTTCAACGACAGAGAATCTCTGCAGATCTTCTGAAGTAATCTCACTCAGGGCAATTCTGACGGTCTCGCCACTTTCCATCTGCAGATTCAGGAACACAGTGTGAACATCACCTTTCGAACCACCCGCTTTTGCAGATTCAACAGCATGAACTAACTCATCTAAAGATGTGCACTGGTGAATCTCCGGAAGACCTGCTTCACCTAACACGCCTTCATCACCTTTTGCCAGAAGCTTTTTAGGTTTTTGTCCGTTCTGGATGCGTTGTATGTTGCCTTCATCCAGAATAATAGCTCCAGTACGTGCTGCCAACTCTTCTCCGTCCAACCACACTTCGCCACCAGCTGTGATGGATGCGATCTCATCTTCTGTCAGCACTCCACCGTAGTATTTTTCAATCAGGCGTTCAAAACGTTTTTTCCAGTAGCTGACCTGAGTATTCATGTTCACACCGTTACCATAAGTGCCACCTTGATAGTAGTGGAACATAAATTCTGTGTCCGGAGCCACAGTGCGCTCTTTGCAACCCAGCCATAAGATTGTTCCCGCAGAGCAGCACATCCCTTCAGCATGTGCAACAACGCTTGCCTGAGACTCGCGGAATGCCTGCAGATAAGCCATTGCAATGTGCACGCAACCCCCAGGGCTATTGATGATCACCCGAATGCTTTCTTCCGGCTGAGCCATACGGATCGTCTGCAGACGAGACATATGATCCTGCAGGTCTTCCAAATCGTCGATATAAAGAACGTGGTCAACAACAGGTGTTGGGTAGCTGTATGTTTCCATGATACCGCCCGGCATACCGAACATTTTATTACTCATAGGTTCGAAACCGTTCTGTTTTTCTTTCATGCCGCGTACCATGGTGCTGCGAGGTGTTAAATTCATGAGAAATCCTTAATATTGGAAGTTGAAAGCTATTTATTTAAACCTGATTCACATTTACCTTTATTTAGCAATCACTATGGAATACTTACGATTGTCAGAAGCATCACAACTCAATGATTGCCAGTCTACCACATACCACGTATCATTGTCAACAATTACTTTATCGCCTGTTCTGTAGCAAGTGCTGCTTTCAATAATTCGAGACTCGATAAAGAATCTGTGGCGGCGCTCACGTAGCAACGCTAAGTTGACTATATTACCACCGCTGTCCTTGGTCCACACATTCTTGGATCCTTTATTTGCCAAAATTGTATCACCGTTATAAACAAACAGGCAGTATATTTTATTCAGTTTCTCTTGTATTGTAGCCACACTATCTCCTTCTCCTTGTTTTGTCCGATAATAATACCTAAAGTTTATCTGTTTGTCAACAATTGTCTTCTAGAAACTCTACAATATCATGAGAGTACCAGAACCACTCCGTTGCCCCGTCGAAACCTTCGAAGTGGCAGTTGCGATCTGCAAAGACTTTATGCACCAATTTTTCAAGCTGCATGGTAGCACACCCCTGTTCGAAAGTAAATACTTTAAGCACGTGAACAGGAAAATTTGTGTTCCTTCTTATGTTGTATAGTCTGCTTTGTAGATTGATAGTCACCCCAACTTTTATAACCGTGGGAATGGTAAGATCATCAACAAGAAGGTACAGACAGCTCTCTTTAGTACTCTGCCTGAATCCTGAAGTAGAGCATTCTGGGCAACCGTTACCGCACAGGTGGTTTGCAGGCTGTTGAAGAAACTTACACCCGCAAGACTTGCAGATAATGGTTACAGGAGTGTGGGTATTCACATACTCCACTTCTGAATAGTCATATATGTCTCCGTGTAGTTGAGTAGCATCCTCTATGAATCTATCTTTAGACTTCCTCATCTTTTTAGCTGTCGCTCTTTTTCCACACTTGTAGCACCCACCAGCTAAATGATTTGCAACTGTCTGATTGAACTCTCCGTGGATGGGGCAAATAATAGTAACAATGTCGTTCCTGTTAGAAAAACTTTTTACAAGAGAGTAGTCATACTTTCCCTTGTGCAGTTCTGTTGCCCTTTTTACAAACTCCTCCTTGGACATTCGGAATCTCTCACTTAACTCCCTGTTCTTACAATCTGGGCATCCTGCGCCTATAAGGTGAGACTTAGGAGTTTTACTAAAAACTGTACCACACTTGTTGCACACTATATCCACAGGTGTTGTGTTGTTTTTGTATACAACTTTGGAGTAATCATACTTGCCACCATGCTTATCAGTAGCTTTCTTGATAAACACTTCTTCTCGTGATAACTGTTCTCCTAAACGCATCTTAAATAGAGGGTGAATAATATCACCCTCTCTCCTATATATTATAAACCTGCCTCAGGGGTCCATACACCTTTATTACGGTCAGTCATAAGGCCTAGTGCAAACAGTCTACCAATACCTGAGCGAACCACATCTTCTGGCTCGTCAAAATCTACGATACCAACACCGTTGATTTCGTGCCTCGTTACGAAGTCGATCAGCCACTGAAGTCCTGAGGTGCCTTTGAGATCGTTCTGTCGTAAGTCTCCCATGCAAATCATTTGTGCATGCTCACCAAGCCGTGTGGCAATTGCCAAAGCCTCTGCACAGGTTGTCAATTGAAACTCATCAACTAAGATGATGCAACGATCAGAGAAATCTCGACCTCGGATTGTTGCAACCTCTTGCACCTCGATGCGTCCAGTCTGACCGTCTCCCAATAACGTACTATAAGCACCAGGCCCGAGTCGTTTTTTGAGAGTTTCTAAAATTGATTTTAAGAAAGGTTCGTTTTTCTGTAGTACACCTCCAGGTTTGAACCCTGTGCCATGGCTCCCACATTCAACATTTGGGCGGCAAACAATAATTCTATCAATCTCGTTCTTACGAAGCAGGTCTGCAGCATAAGCTGCAGCCATAAACGACTTGCCTGTGCCAAACAGCCCTGTTGCGATCACTAACTGTTTAGTTTTAAGAAGGTGGAGATAATACTCTTGTTTTTTATTCATCGGTCGGAGAGCTGGAGCGGTGTGCTCTCGTTCGTCAGCAAATTTCTCAGCAGCTTTACGCAGGCGATCAGATTTGCGAGCCTCTTTAGCTTCATCACGCATGCGTTTTGTTTCTTTAGCTCGACCCATGTTGGGACTCCTTTCAGATTGAGATGTGTCTGGAACTTTTACTGCAACAGTTTTTCAATAGCCGCTTCCATGCTGCTTGCAACAGCCTGAACTCGGATATTCATCTCTTCTTGGTGGATCAGCTCCTTAAGCTCTTTAATGGTAAATTCTTTAGAGAAACCCTCCACCATAATCTTGTGCAAGGCTTCTTGCGTGTCTACTTGCAAGAACTTTTCCAGTTTGTTGGCAGAGGCTTCTAAATCAGCCCGAATACGAGGGTCATCTGTGCGATTCAGCATTAGGCGTAAACCATCAAGATTAGTGGAAATAGCGTCTGCATGTTGAGTAACTAACCGTGGCAAAATGAGATCTACAAACTTATTAGCTAAATCGATACGTTCTTGTGTCACTGTTGCACCCCCTCTTCATCCTCATAATGTTTCTTTTCACGCTTGTGTTTTTTCTTAAGCTCAAGCGCAATCTCTTTTTTGTACGCCTTCTTCAAGGCTTTTTTAGCCATTTGGCACCTCCTCTGCTTTCATTACGCTAATTATAACCAACTTAACAAAGCTTTGTCAACAATTAGTCAACCTGAACCCAACCGCCTGCTGTCTTTTTAAACATTCTTTGGTTATCACTACCTCTGAAGGGTTTTTTGGTTGGGTTATCTTTCTCGTACTTACCATCCATAATGTAATCGACACTATCTTTAATGTGATCGGGAACCTCTTCAAACAAATACCCTGTGTACACCCAGATAGTTTTTGTGTTGCCGAAGCGTTCACGGATAGCGCGAATAATCGAGTACATACCATCAATATTATAAGGCGCTAAAGGTTCGCCACCGCATAATGTAACGCCAGTAATATGTTTCGGCTCTACAGAGTGAAGTATACTCTCAATAGTGTCATTTGTTAACGGTTCCCCTTTAGCTGGTGACCAAACACTTTTGTTTTGGCAACCGACGCAGTGATGTGGGCAACCAGAACAGAACACCGTTGTCCTAATGCCTGGGCCGTCAACCATACTACACTCTATAATATTAACAACATTCATTCCTTATCCTCTTTGAGGTAGGGATATTCAGGCCACAATAAGCTCGATCTAAGAAAACAGCTTCTTCCCCTCTGGAATCGGTAGATCTATAATACCCATCACCATGGTAACTAACGAACCAGTAGCACCCATCATCGCTTTCTACTGTTGTGGCTCTGTCCGAATGAAAGATAATTTCGTAATCCTTACCGAGTGTAAACCATCTGTTAGCTTTTACACAGACACCTATCATAAGGAACCTCTCTTCTGTGGTGCGCTTCTATTCAAGATAGACCTATAAAAGTCCATTTGATGAAGCCGTATAACTTTTTATACTTACGCTTCAGTGCTAACAATTTTATCTTGATTTTCTTGATAGATTTCCGCATTTCGACCCCTTATGCTTATAAGTACTCCGCGTCGCATTCAGGACAATGCCAAATAAAATCGTCCAGTGCCTTGCACCAACGAAGATTGCAACGACAACCACACTTGCAAATTTTATAAATACCTTTAGACATACTGTACCTCCTAGCTCGCTGTGTGTCAATAATATGCCACATCCTTGTGGCTTTTGTCAAGTATCAGCAACTACAACTTCCATAGTGCTTAACTCTCTCGATAACTTCCGCTTGCTTACCTTTATTATAAGGACGGGAGTTAGGACTGGAAAGGTATCCAGACACACGTCGAATTACACTGATCGTTCCCTCTTCATGGTTTCCACACTCTGGGCATACAAAGCCTTTAGCTGTTGCACTAAACTCACCAGAGAAACCACACTTGAGACATTTATCCACAGGTTGGTTAATACCAAAATACATAATGTGTTTATACCCGAAGTCAACAAGAGCCTCTAAAGCATCTAAGTTGTTTTTCAGATTTGGTGTCTCTACATATCCGATGTTGCCACCAGAGGAGATCATAGCAAAACCTTCCTCATACTTCCACTTATCAAAAGGAGAGCTATTGATCCATACTGGCTGATGGAAACTGTTGGTGAGATATTCATGCTCGTGCTTCAACACTTCAGGATATTCACGATCCAGACAGGTTGCAGCTTTATAGCATAGACTCTCAGAAGGGGTGCCGTACAAGCTAAACGCTAGTCTACTTTCCTTCTTGTATCGCTCACAAGCATCTCTCATGTGCTGAAGGATTCCAAGAGCTAAAGCCTTGTCACCCTCTCTGCCCAAAATCTGACAGGTTTCATACACACCAATATACCCAATGCTGATGGAAGCGTACCCGTCATAGAAGAGTTTATCAATACTTTCTTCAGGATCCAGGCGAGCAAGAGCGCCTTCACACCACATGATGGGGTTCTGCCCTGCCTTTGTTCCTTTTAGACGGTTAACCCTTACAAGGTGAGCCTCGTATGCAAGATCCAAGTATTCGTCAAGAACTGCAAAGAAATCAACACCTTCCGTCTTAGCTTTTGCCGCAATCATTGGCAGGTTAAGGCTAACAACACCCAAGTTGAATCTGCCAAGGTATTTCTCCTCACCTGTTTCCAAGTCATTGTATTTGCTAAGAAAACTCCTGCAACCCATGCTAGTTACTTTGCCATCTGTCGAGCCTGTCACTTTTCTATTTAGTGGTACAGATACGAAGTCAGGGTAGATACGTTCTGCACAGCATTCCAGAGCTAATCGTTTCAAATCATAGTTAGGATCCCCAGGGTTCATGTTGACACCCTCTTCCAGGAAGAACAGCACTTTAGGGAACACAGGTGTAATACGTTCTTCACCAAGACCCATTTTGTGGACTTTCAAGTAGTTTTTGGTAATCATTCTACCAAAGACCGAGGTATCCAGTCCTAAACTTAATGTGATAAAAGGGGTTTGCGGTCCCCACCCTTATGTTTCCACAAGGCCAGACTATCTCTTGCCTGAAATCACACCGTGTGATTCTTAATCAGACCTCTGCGTTTCGGAATCTTCCATAATCCCTACACCAAAAGGTTAGTCGTTACAACCGCCTCACTCCTTGTGAAGCTAGTCACGGGATTGGCATAGCTTTCGCCTTAGCGTTCCCCGTTAGCCAGCGATCAGCTGACCCCTCATACTGAGGTTAGCAGAGTTTTAAAACGGCCAGTTTGTTAACCGTTGACAGAAGTTAACGTATTTATTTGATAGAGCAAAGTCTGCATGCTGTCAAATACGTCTTTATCTGTCATTTGCATTGCAACAGTCTCAGCATCTGGCAACCAATGTTCCTGGCAAAATTTAAGGTTCTTCTCATAGGTCGCTTCAGCATACTGTGCCAGATAATGATCAATATGGCTCATGGTCTGACCTCCATATTGAGCACTAGCTACTGCACTAGAGATTTGGCTAAGGATTGTTGTTGCAACCCCTATTGACTTCGGCTTACTGACATGGGCGTTACCAATGTTGAATCCGTTTTCCAACATATCTGGATAGTTTACCAAACAACAGTTTGTTAACGGACTGATCAAGTAGTCAAGATCATGCACATGGATGAAGCCTTTATTGTGCTCTTCTGAGACACGGTTTGGCAGGATCTGTGTTGATGCAAGGTGTTTGCTAAGGATGCCTGCAAGCAGGTCACGATGAGTGTGTACATGATTGGTAGGCTTATTTGCGTTTTCTTTTGTAAATTCATCACAAGTGCGATCCAAGAAGCCACTAATATCTGCAAGCAGTTTTCCACCTGCCTCTCTGTTATTATCTCTTGTCTGCCTATACTGGATGTATTCTCTGGCTGCACATTTTAAACCCATATCCATAAGAGCGTCTTCAACAAGGATATGGATATTTTTTACAGAGATCGTGCACTGGTCGGTTGGTAGATTGTTAGCAACAACTTCATTAACCGCGCAGGCGATCCGGTAAGCTTCTTCTTCAGTATGTCCAGACTCAAGTAAGGCGGACTCTGCCGCCTTGATCACCTTAATTCCGTTATAGACCTCTTCTCTACCGTCCCGTTTTACAACTTTCACTTTTTCTCTCCAAAACCATTCTTAACAAAAGAGATGAAATCATCGGCACCGCCTATATGGGCACTTTCAAGATTACTTTCTAAGAAGATCTGCGGCAACGTTCTGGGTACGATTGGACTGCACTTCTCAATAAGCTCTTCTTTTGTGTAACCCTCGCCAAGTGTCTTATATACAAAAGGCAGACCTTTACTGACTGCAAATTCTTTTGCTCTTACACAATGTGGGCAGTTATCTTTACCGTAAATAATAAAGAAAAAAGATTTTTCACAGCTCATGTATTAAAACTCCCAAATTTCTTCTTCAGCGTCGTTAACAGTTGTGTTGACTCGGTAGTCAGTGTTCGACATTTCTTGGTTCGCCGTCTGTTGCAATGAAGGTTTCATCCACACCTGCATAAACGGTAGCGGGTCCTTTGTTGGCGGCACAAAGTCTTTGTCGATATCGTAGTAATCATAAATCGGTGAGCAGTTATAGTCAACCCATTCTTTAAGCAACGGTGAGTTAAGGCCTATAATCGCTCTTCCTTCGCTGAAAATATAGTCGCTCCAACCGTACTCCTTGGTTCGTACTTCATCAAGAATCTCTTTTAACTCCCCTTTTATCTCCAGGAAGCTTTTCTCCCATGCTGGATCGTTAAGCAGGATATCAATGATGGCAAAATCACCTTTCGAATGTAGCATTTCGTCAAGCATGATTTTTTGAACAAGCTGTGCCACCTGAACAAAAATACCCTGTTCAGCTACTGCGAAAGTGCATGCAAAACTTGCAATAAACTCAATACTTTCCAGAGCTAAAAGTGCAAAAAGCGCTCTAAGAATGCATTTCCGCACAATATCTTCTTCAACACTAGAAGGATCCAGTCGGTATTTTGCACCAATAACCTCAAGCTCTTGCATGTATTTGACAATAACGCCAGATCTGCTCAGAACGTTTTGGTTTTCCTGAATCTCTTCTATAATCTCACGGGCATTGGGGAGGCATTGTCTAACAATCTCTGAGTAAGTTAGTGCGTGAAGAACTTCAATCTCTGACTGTTTCATCAATAGAGTGAAAAGCTCACTATTAGTGATGAATGGTGAAAAGAGGCAGATGATCGATCTTGCCGCAACGCTATCAGCCTCCCATTGCCACATCAAGGTCTGCACCATTACATCATAAGTTGACTTGGAGCATGTTACAAAATCTGAAATAGATTGCGACAAATCCACTTCATCCTCTGCCCAGTCTTGTTCTTTTTGTTTTTTGTACAGTTCGAACAGTTGTGGATATTTTTTGTTGATAGAGTCGTACATACCCATTTGCTGTCCCAGAAACAGCGGATAGTCACCAGTTTTATGAGCGGTGTTCTCAGCATTAAATACAGCCATTATTCTACCTCTAAAATGGGGCCGAAGCCCCTTTAAAATTATAGTGCACAGCTTTCGCAATACGGATCTTCAACTGAACTATCTGCAATCAAAGGATAGTTCTTTCTGGTTTCATCTTCAGCCTGTTTCTTGGCATGAAGTTCCTCTGCCAAGGAGTCACCCGCACCAACCCTAGAGTTTAAATAATACCATGTCTTCATTCCGAATTTAGTGGCACGGATAAGGTACCCTAGCTGCTCCTTCATTGAAATTTTACCATCTTTCAACTTGGTGTAGTCTATGTATAAATCCGCGCTGATTGCCTGACCTGTGAATTTTTGAATCACAACATACATATCGATCATGTCGTTAGTATCAACGTCCCAAGCCGAAGTGTAATACTCTTTCAACTCATCATAGTCAGGAACGATAAACAGCACCTGCCCTTGTGGCGACTTTTTAAAGATAATGTGCTCACGGACAGGATAAACCCCGTTAGTGGTGTTTGTTGCCAGCGAAGAGCTTTCATTAGGCATATATGCTTCAAGAACGCTATTACGTAGCCCACCATTTTCAATGATTTCTTTACGTAACCCTTCCCAATCCTGTTTAAGAGAAGGATCTTTCACCACGCTATCGACCTCTTTGTTATAGGTGTCGATTGGTAACCAACCTTCTGGATATTTTGTTTTATGCATCCACTCGCAGACACCACGCTCTTTTGCCAACCGTAAACTTGCCTTATGCAAGCTGTAGCTGTGAAGTTCTGCAAGATCGTGAACGAGCTGTTTACTTTCAGGAGATCCGTAAGTAACCTTGTGGCTGGCAATAAAATGTGCAACATTGGTAAGGCCAACCCCGATGGATCTACGTTTTTTAACTGTGCTTTCCATATTTTCATACGGATATGTCATGATTTCCATAACATTGTCAATCATAAGCACCGTATAGTATGCAACATCCTCATACTCCTCTGGAGTAACCCTCCCAGCTACAAGAGATGACAGGAAGCACAATGCAACCTCTCCATCATCAGCATCGTACTTGAAGATATTACGCATATCTGAATAGCCTTTTGTCGGGAGGGCTATTTCTGCACACAGGTTACTTGAATAGATCACATCTTTAAAAGGTGTATGTCTATTCATCTCATCTGTCCAGTATACATACAGCCTTCCCACCTCAGTACGCTGCGTGATCAGTTCAACAGCAAGATCTCTGGCCCGGATCCATGTTTTAGGAATACTGTCATCTTTAGCAATACGATCAACCTCTGCATCAAACTCCTCCATAGACATGGTGAAGATACCCTCATGCAGTTGAGGCGCGTGCTTATAAGAAACAAGCATCCAATCCAAATTCTTAGCCACACGGTTGATAAACGACCTATTAATACCGATGGAGTAGTCCATGGTGTTGATTCTTTTTGAAGCAACAGTCATAGGGTTTCTCAAACGGATTAGCTCATCAATCTGCGGGTCCAGTGCAAGGAATGATACTGTTGCAGAACCGCCACGTGATTGTTGTCTGTTCTCCTTAACACCAGCATCAATACCTCGATAATATGGAATCTTACCCATATGTTTAATAGTGTTACCACGAACACCATCGCCTGCAGATCTTGAGGATAAGTAGTAGCCGATACCTGCCTGGTTAACCGTCATTGTGTACGCAACTTCACGTGCCACACCAATGGATTTTGCTGTATCGTCAGCTTTTATTACACAACAAGATGCATACCCTGTCTTACCTGTGCGCAGCCCGTTTAAGTACGGTGTCGGGGCATTGATCTTTAAGTCGGACAGATAAGTGTATAATTTTACAACATCGTTGATACGACGTTCTTTCGGCATATTCTTCATGACAGCCATTGCTATCCCCATAAACATCATCTGAGGAGATTCAAACAAGGTGTCTTTAAGAGTATCCTTGATCCCGTATTTGTCGCGAAACTGTTTAAGGACTGCATAGCCATAACCGAGATCTTTACTGTGATCAATAACAGTGCCTAAAGTGTTTAACTCGGTAAAGCTATAACCCATATCCTCCCAATACCCTTTCTCAACCATGTCGTTGTAAAATGATGGTAAGGAAGGGATCTTTGTAAACCCTCCAAAAGCCTCTTTATAAATCTGACCAATAAGAACACGACCAGCCATACGAGAATGTGCTTCGTCCTTACGGCTAACACAGGAGTCTATAATAGCTTGGTTAACTTCTTTGGTTGTGCATCCATCATACAGCCGTTTGTATGCATCAAGTGCAATATGTGACCAATTGCCGTTACCGTCATCACCGAAAATAGCTGCCTTATTTAAACGTTCCGGATCGAATGCCACTTCACATCCGTTGCTTTTAATTACCTTGGTGATCAATTTGCTTCCTCCACTTCATCAACGTATTTATCAAGGCAGGTATCAGTATCTTGTTGGATAAAGGTATCCTCTTCTACAGAGATATTTATAATTTTACCTGTATACTCGTCATAATAAACATCATCATACATTTTAATATCGTTTGTCAGGCCGTTGAACCAAAGCCATCCGACATATTCTGCCCGACTTGCAAAACCAAGATCCTTCCACTTGGAGTTATGACTCATCTTCACCACCTTAGCTTTCAATACCGAATAATTTTTCCAGGCGATGCAGATCTTCAAAATTGAAAGGTTCATCAACAATATGAATATCTTCAGCCTTTTCAGATTGTTTTGTATACTTTCTTACATTAACACGATCCTCTACGGGGATATCATACGGAAGATCTTGAACAAGCATTGCCTCACCAGGTGCTTTATCTACATCTAAAATATCTACACCGTTATACATTTGTGGGTATCTAAAGTCTGCACGCATGACACCAGCAAATACATCTGCCTTTCGATAATGGGTTGGCTTATTTTTGCATCGAACGTTTTTTCCACGAAGAACATCAATATTTTTTAAATCAAACCCTACGGCGAAGAGTGCAGCTCGGAGACCGTTTCGTGTGCGAACGTTAAACCCAGGGACGGTAGATAGGAAATCTAAAGTAACTGAAATAAATGTCTTTTTAGGAATCATAACATTACTCATATCTGTCTCCATTTCTGGCTCACCAACAAAGAAAGTGAGCCATTATTATAGATTATCTAATACTATTAGTCAACACAGAAGTTACCTATCGCTGTGATAGGATTAACCTTTCATGAAGTGGTTATTAAGCAACTGTCTGTGCTGAACCCACCCACAAAAGTTGGCAGACCAGAATTTACCATCACGGTCTTGATGGGTTACACCTTCCTGCCAAACACAGCTGTCCTGTGTGATTTCACATGAAGACAGGTAATAGTTTAAACGTTCCATTGCGTTATCGTGATCCATAGGTGTTGCCTGGTGCTCGTAAGGGCTTGCATGAATACGATCTCCACCAATCAATTTTTTAGCCACGCTGTCTGCCTTTTCAAACGTGCTGTCAATATTTCGATAAGATACTTGTGCACAGCAACTAGCACTGATAGACAGAGCTTCTTTAGTATCGAGAATGCAGAGCTTTCCTTCTGTGTCACGCACAGCGTAGTTAAACTCTCCGTCCAAATAAACGTGCTCTACATATGGGGTGTGCCATTGACCCGGTTTAAGGATTTCAGGAGTGCTATTCCCAAGAGCCTCCCACATACAATTAGCCAACATCTGAATCGTAGGATCCGCATCGTGCCAGCAACGGAGGTGGAAAAAATTATTCCACTCGGTGCTCGTTACAACTGTTTTCATGCGTTGAAAAGGCTCCACTAAGCGGTTACACACTTGCTTATGGTAACCAGCAAGGGCGAACTTTTCTGCATGCCAAGCGGCGTTTTTTGCAGCTTCTTTCCAAAACTCTTCAGGAGTTAGTTCCATGTCAGTGTACTCTACACGGATCTTTTGATCGTGTTCCCCACCATCTTCCATTCCTCGCTTATTTACACCGAAGCGAACTGGCATTGCCGGATTCTCCACAATCTGTTGCAGCATCTTGCCGACAGGTACTGCACGGGAAGACATGGCGTTTCGGCTGAACACTCGGTGCGTCATAAGCTCTGAGTGAATAATTCGAGGATACTCTAGTTCAAAAGTGGTGATACGCTTACCTTTCTCGGAAATGCTGTCAGCAATAATCTTTGCAGTGCACAGTTTTAGCATTATTTAGCTCTCCTTGTTTTAATTTTGGAAATTTCGTCTGGGTTTATGTTGGCCTTAAATGCAAGGTATCTGTTGAACATGTCAGAGCACATATCTTGGGTGATCCTGGAGGCATACACTAGCTTACCTCCCAGATCATACACCTCTAGCCAGTCACCGTATCTGACTACAGGATCGCCACCTTTAGAACATCTGCCCATTTCAAATACCTTCTAAAAACTTTCCTATTTTATACCAGCTATCAGCGGTATAGTCAACACTGACCTTTAACTCCTCAAATTGCTCATAAGGCGTATCTTTTAGGATTTTAATAACTTCAGGTCGTGAAGCGAATTGGTTCAGGTATTCATGCCTGTCGTCAATTATAACATCTACAGCCACATTTCCTTTGAAATGTGTGGCGTAGAATCCGTGGCCCTGGGTGTGATCGTCCAGATCCATAAAATCACTGGTCCAACGCTTTAAGAATCTTGATTTAGATGCAAGGTGACCTTTCTTGCATACCGAGATAAATGCAAGCTTGTGACCACGAGCCACCAAATCTTTCATAACCTCAATAGCCCCCTCTTCAGGCTTAAGGAAGTCGTAGAGGAACGGGTCACTCCAGAAATCAAAAGGTCCTATGATGTTTTCTTTGGGACGATCAGGCCAATACTTTGACAGATCGTAATACATTAGCCCATTAGAAGGTTTAGCTACTGTCTTACTGGCTGGACCATACAAACGCTCCAACCACTCCCACCATGCTGTTCCTGAATCTACCAGTGTCAGATCTACATCAATTCCGATTAACATTCTTCTTGGGCCTCTTTAGCATCAATATACTTGCACACAATCTCCGATGCACACTCCCAAGGTGCACCTTCAGGGTTTACAACATCAAACTCAACCCCTTTTATTCCGTTCTTTTCCAGACTTAGATAGGTTCTGGAATCATTTCCCCAGTCATATCCTACACGGTGAATACGGAACAACAACAGATCTCCACCTGTGCTGTATGCGTACTCGCTAAGGCATGCCAGCTCCTCCTTGAATCCCCCATCGGAGTAAACAATAACCCCTTTACCTTCAGGAAAATCTTTCTTCAAAGATGCGACTGCGGCTTTACCGAAAGCATCTTCACCAAAGATAGGTTTAATAAGATTTTCACTACAATGGATCATCCACTCTCGCGGAGAAACATGCTTGCCGTCTATCATTAAGAAAGGGCAAGGCGCTTCTTTGTAGTAGCGGTCATAAAGTGCATTCCAGAGTTGAGGAGTTACACCAGCCGCCTTAATTGCCACACTGAAGAGCATCTCCTTAACCTCACGGTGATGTGAGTTAGGAATAGCTTCCAACAAGAGATCTGCAATGTGATCCTTACCACTGCTAGGTGGGGCGTTAAGAACAATAATATCCATCAAAAACCTCCGTGGTATTCTTCAACTGCATCAATGATACTTTTACACTTATTTACCAGCTCGTTAGCCACTACAGCATCGTCTTCCCAAACAGCTTCCTCGATCTGATCAAGCAATGATCGCATCTTATCCATCATTTCTGGGATAAAGTTTTCTGAAAAGCTGTCTGGAATTGTTAACTTTAGTGTCATTGTGGACTCCAATCATACTATGCGTTATTAGAAGTTTGTTTTTACACGTCCCTTTTCATCAACCTCGTTGTTAGCTAAAAGCGTTACAAAGTCTGTGAAACGGACATGAAGAACTTTTTTCTTATCAAGGTATCCTAAAGCCACCCCTGAGAAATTTAGCATCAAAGGGGCTAAAGAAGCTCTGGCACTGAAATGCTGTTGTTCTACCCTTCCAACACCCTTAGTGTAGGATGGGTTAAGATTGTAAGTTCTGAATCCTAGTTTTGTTGGAGCTTTAGAATTAAAAACAACTTTATAGCGTTTCTTACTCAACTTATGCTCAAGGATAAGCATTCCCTTATCACCCTTGATAAGCTGAAAATCTGTAAAGTGCTCTTTTAAGACGAAAGGTAGTGCCAGTCCCATCGCCTGCCCCCTTTGTACCGCTGTCTCACCAAAAGCTTTTGCATCAGTAAGTTCTTTAGTCAAGTCTATGCTTTTGATCATATCTGGTCTCCAAAATGTATTGTAGTTCTTTCTTGCCTATACTCTTCATTCCAGCAGTCTTACCTGCTTCTTCTTGAAAAGAAGAATAGCATTCAGCAAACACTCTGTCAACACCGTCAACTAAAGATTTTATGAAATATGTTGATTCTTCAGATTTTGGGTCATCATCCCCCAATACTTTTCCAGCATTATACCCAACACGTCTTACACAGAAGTCGTAGTCATCTGGTGTGCTAAAAGAAAATAACTTATTCTCTCCAATCTCTACAGGATCCCTATTGCACACCTTTTTCTCCCAAATTTGGAAAACACATGGCACGTCATAAGGTTTACCATTAAGTAAAAACGAATTCTTAGGGCACCTTTCGCTGTAGACAAGGTGCATCGACATGTCCAGTTTGTTTGCAAAAAATATTTTTTCAAATGTCCGTGGCAAGATGAAGGCTATAGCCCCTCCAAGCTCTAGCAATGATGCACAATGGTTAAAGAATTTGCAAGCTAATGATGAATTCTTGCCAAATGGTGGGTTACCTATGAAGACATCTGCCTTGGGATGCACCTCCAAGAAGTTTGCCTGAATGCACGGTGTTGGTCCTTCAAATTCAGGATCTGGTACTAAATCGTACGACAATATCTCTGAAAATAGTTTTGAAAAAGAACCCCTTCCAGCAGAGGGCTCAACGTATGCACAATTCCCATACTTATCTTTTACCCTACCAACAAGATATTCTGCATACTCAGGGTTTGTGTAGTATTTGTCGTTAGACTCTTTCTTGCTCAAAGTGCCTCCAAAATGAAAAGGGAGGCGCAAGCCTCCCTCTACTTGTTAGATTATCTGAATCAGGGTGTTTTTCATTTCTTCTCTGGTACGGATGTTGTTACGGTCACGAACAACAGATCCACAACCTTCGCAGCGGTATGTTTTAAATGCACTCAGCTGAGTATACGCCAAAGCTTCTTCCTCGTGAAGGTGTTCTCCACCACAGCGTGGGCAACGAACTTTTGGCTCCTCGTCTTGATAGTACAATGACATGTTTGGGTGCTGCTTAGCAAACGGGCGAGCCAGCAAATACAGGCCTTCCAGAGACAGGATATCACCAACATTGTACTCCCGCATCTGCTTAAACGCTTCAAGATCACCGTGAACACACTTGATCCACATTTCAAATGTGTGGTCAATCAGTTTCTGTCTGGCAAGTTGGAAGTATTTGCATGCATACTCCAAAGTGTTTGCATTCAAACGGAATGCCTTCTTGATCATTTTAAGGGTGTCAACCTCTTTGTAGGGGCTTGTTGGAGGCAACCCGTGAAATGCAAATCGTTGGTTGGCCCACCCACAGTCAAAACCTGAATTGTGGGCTACTGCGACATCACATTTATCCAGATAATACCACAAATCCTGAATCAATTCGAGATCATTGTGAATATCCTCATCCCACATTTTGTAATCGGGAAGAGCGCAGTCAACCACACTGGGGCTGTCTAACCACTTACCTGCGAAAGTTAGCATATAGGGCATAACTTCAATACCACAGGTTTGAATGTTGGTCTTATAGTGCCCAAAGAACCAGCCGTTTGTTGGGGATGTTTCTGTATCATACACCCAAACTTTAGCACCTTTGTGCTCTTCAAGGAAGCGCTCCGTTGCTTCTCCTACAATCTCTGACATATTCTCTTGTGCACGTTTAAGCTGTAGTCGGATCCAGCTCTCACGTGACTCACGGCCTAAAAATTCACGAGCAATTTGTCTATTAGTGTATCCCTGTTGCTTTAGTGTTAAAATTTGCTCAAGAGTTAACTTTGTCATCATCGTCAAGATTCCTTAGTAAAACTGAAGAATGTCTTTTAAAGCGAAGTCACGATATTCGCCCTTGTCTACATCAAAGGCGTGCATCAACCACTGCTCTTCTTTATGATACTCTGTAGAGCCAAACCATAAATTAGGCTCAGTAACGCAGCGATCTGCAACAACACCTTTCCAGTTACGGTATTTCATCCTGATCAGAACTGAATCGCAAGGATTGAATACCTTTTTCATCCCCATAGAAATCTCTCTCCTCAGTTTTCTTTATAAACTCCTGCATGTAGAACTCAATAGCCTCATGCTTGGTGCATTCCGGATTAATGACAAGATTGAGATCTGATTCTGCTCGTGCAATGATCGTAGCTTTAGAGCATCTCCTCAAGAACTTTGTCATATCATCTCTGTAGTTTTTGTGGAGCGGGAAGTCGCTGTAGTCTTTCTCCAAATAGTCAGCCATCCGGCGCAACGCCTCTGATAAACTGCAATCTGTATACTCGTTACAGTATTTCATCCAGTATTTAAGTACATACCCCTCAAAGGTATTAGTGCATTGGGACAAAACACCCCTGCAACGACCAGTCAGATGGTCATGATCCAAACAAGGCTTACGAAGTGGCTCGCACAAGATCGGATCAAGACCATCCTGCTCCTCTGACAATTCTTTTCGAAAGTTGGCTATGTCCTTAGAATCTTTTAACCACCCGTTATGAACGGGGGCTTTGACAGCTTTCTTTCTTATTTTACGCTTTGCGATAATCCCTCCAGATGCGCCCTGCCTATCCAATAAGCATCTGCAAGATCGGCCTTACCTTGTACCAAATTGATCCCATCTAGGAACCCAGGTTCAGATACTTCGCAGGCCTTAACCATCAACTTTTTATCCATCGTAACAGGTTTCTTCACAGTATGCTCTTTACCTGTCTTTTTGTCAAGCTTTTTCTTCTCCTCGAAAGCAAGTTCCTCAGGAAGATGACTACGAGCAAACTTTTTGGCAGTTGTTGGTGTCACTGTATGGACCTTAAACAGGCCGTCATTTTCACAATCAGCTAAAGCATCCCAAAGCATAACTTCAAGACCGTAAAACAATCCAGCCAGTTCACGTGTGGCATCCCCGCGTGATCCAAAGGAAAGCCCTTCCATAACTACGGTGTCAACGTGGTGCGTGTGGATATAATATCTGACCTGTTTGCAGATCCAGTCAATACGCTCAGCAGCTGTTGCAAAAGAAACCGTCCCTGGTTTCTTCTCTTTTGCAGATGAGCTTTGAGTTCGTAACACAACCTTATGGACAGGCTTTCCATCGTCCCATACAACGCAAGCTGTGTGTGTCAACGATTGGTCTATGGATAATAGACGCTCTCTCATGCTTCCTCATCCTCCTCTCCTTCATCAGGAGCATAAGCCTTATCTTTGAACAAGACGAGAGAGCAAAGCTTAACATCTGTTTCCACACTGGTAAACATGCATAACCGCTCGCCCTCAATCAGCTCACAATCCTCTTTTAAAACAGCAGACCATACACGGTCATCTGCGTAATCATCCGTGTACAGGATGTATGAAATGGTGTCATCTTCGTACAACCGCCACATACCTGTGGCAACAACGAATGTATTTTTTGTTTTAAGTGTCCCTGTTGTGTGATCATCCTCAAAAACAGCTTCCATAATTGCGTTATCTACAGAATTTTTAGTCATCAAATTGCTCCAACATTTCTAAGAACGTTAACAAGTTTTGTTTGATCATTGAATGTTCGCTTCATATACAAACAGTCAAAAATTATACTCATCCATTGACCTACGGAAATTCTACGATCAATACCATTGAAGTCAGTATACTTAACAACACCTTTCGGGAACCACTTCTTGTACTGATCAATAATAGCCACCCACATCTCCTTTGGAGTGCTGCACTGAGACAGTAGGTAGAATGCTGAGGCATCTCCGAACTTACCCTTACCGATAAGTCCTTGATACGGCTTGATGTTGTCAGCAGAGTCACCACACAGCATTTGGTATCCGAAGAACAGCATTCCGTAACCACCAACCTCTCCATTAGGCTTCATGAAGATGTTCCCCATACCGTTATCGATCAGCATAGGGGTTTCCCTTACAAAATCTCCCTTATCGTTTCGCATGGGATCGAACACAAGCCCAGGTAGTGTTCTTTGGTCCTTATCAATAGAGATAATAAACTTGTTGAACTTACCTGTTTTTTGGTAGTGATTCCAACCTTCAAATTGCTGGATAGCTAACCAGTCGTCAGCCTCGATACCGTTGATCACTTGAGCATTATACTGCTTTTGGAGATACTGTCTTGCATCTCCAAGCAGCAGTGGTCGAAGAGTATTGTTACGGTTGGCTTTATATCTTTCCGGCATGGGAAGATCTAGTCTGAAATTACCTGTGCCTCCAAGTACCCCCACGCACCGATCTTCCGGAATACCGAGATAATTAAGGACTGCATTAGCTTTACACTTAATTGTGTGCAAGCAGTTCTCTACAGGATCAGGGGTTTGGATATCCAAGACATCGAAATCTTCTCGTGTCCACGGAATAAACTCCTTGCCAGCCTTTTTACATGCAGCTTCACGGTTGGTATTCTCAGCTTTTAACCAACCACCAACGGTGTTCTTCTGCCGCCCCCAGAACTCTGTTCGTGTTTTAAACATCTTCTTACGTCCGGAGGCTTTGTGTGTTACCTCAATTGTCCTTTTTTCACAACTTGCCGCAGCTTGATATGCAACCTGGTCGAAGTCATAATAAACTATAGCGTCAGGTTCGAGAAGATCAGCAAGACAATCTACAGATTCAATAAGTGGATATTCTCTACTCAAAGTCCCTCCTGTTAGTTACTCTGCAAGATGGTTGGATGCTGTAATGAAATGCATCATCACTTTCTGCAATAAGTGACTCAACATCCCAATACTTTTCAAAAAGGAACGGATTAGACCCCCAGTGGTGGGTTATTTTCATCAAGGAGTCTGGTATCAGATAGCCACAGATCTTAATTACATCGCCAGGTTGAATTGTGTTTTCATGAAGGTTGCTTGCCTTCTTCAGAATCATACCTTTGTGATTCTCATTTGCATACAACTGGACGATATCTTTATCTTCAACAATAAAAATTTTAAGCATACCTAGTTCTCCTAGTTAATAAATAGTTAACTGATAATATCAGATCAGAGACTCATTTGTCAAGACTTTTTAGTCTTTCTTGGAGAGCTTTTTGTTGATCTTTTTCTTTTGTGGTAAATTCCAAGTGCAGCATTTTCTTGGGCACACGTTTTAACGGTTTTTAGATCAGAGCTTTCAGCTTTAGGTAGATTAAGCTCCCACCAACCCAACCAGTAAAGCTCTGATTCCGACAACTGCTCAGATTCAGACTTCCGATACAAGGCTTGCATACCTCTGATGATATCGTCCAGAGGTGTATCGAATACAAAAGCTGTCTTATCAAATTTCTCTTTTGCAGGTTTCTTAGCCATCAAGGTAACCCTCTATCCACGAAAAGTCAGTCTTCCATTCTGGAACTTTACTAAGCTCACGCCACTCTGCAAAGCAGTCTCGGTAATAGGCCTCTGCCATACCCTTGGTGATCTTATTCACCTTAGCCAACTGATTAACTGCCTGAGCATACTTTCCACGGATATTTGCTAACCCAGGATGCACAGATGTGTGACAATCTGGGCACAACGCTATCAGTCCGACAAGCCGGATCACTCCCTCTTCGAAAGTGTAAAGTTCATGACACTCCACTGGATGTTTGCTGCCTTTACCTCCGCACACCTCACAAGTGTAGTTAGCCTCTCTGTAGCACTTCTTACGGATCTTATCCCACTCACTCTTCTTCACAGCGTTTCGGAGGTTATTATACCAAGCTGTTTCTGGGATCAGTTGCACAATAAGCCTGCGTTCAGACTTCATTAAACGTCCGTCTTCCACGTGTTCTCCCTCATTCAAAGAAATGGGTGCGAGGGCAGGAACCTGCCTCACCTTGTTTCACAAGCTCGTAGAGCTCACCTTGGCTTGTCTCATAAAGGCAAATACGTTTACCATTGTCACGATATACATCGACAAGGTATGCTGTTTCACCTGCAAATACGACACCACAGGCCAAACATGCCACCATGAACAAAATTGCCAACAGAAAATCTTTCATGGTTAAACCCTCCCAAACATTTTATGAGGTGACAATACCACGTCCGTGTGGATTATGTCAACCATTAATCCAGTACTGTGCCTCCGGCTTTTCGGAAGACGTCCAGCATCTTCTCTATGTTTTCTACACGCTGATCATACAGTTTACCAGCCCCCGGTGGTGGTGGGAAACTTGCCCAACGGCTACGGCATTTATAGATAGCTGAACGGATCCTTCCTTCATAAATGTCATCAAGGGCTTTACATTCGCGGATCAACTGTTTTGCTATGGCATCCTGACTTGCCGGACCAAAATCTCTTAAGCCAAGCTGCTTCATGTAATGCTTAGCGTATTTCTCCAGAATTTGGTATCTGCCAAATGCTGAAGAGGTAAGGCCTGGTCTTAATTTGACATAAATACCGGGATGCCTGCTGAGATCCTCTATGTATTTTCCACCAACAAGGATGTGGTACGAAGCATCTTCGCCACCATACCTGTCAGTACCTTCTGAGTGTGAAATCATCGAAAAAAATGCTCTCAATTGTACATTTTTATCTAGCTTCATTTAAACCTCCGATTAAACCACTCTTCCAACGAATCATCATGTTTTGCATATTCTGCGGATTTTCTGACGCATACAGCATCCCACCACTCCGTGTATTGCCCCAAATGATACCTTTTGCTGTTTTCAGCAATCTGAACTTGCCACTTGTCAGTATCGTGTCTCCATTTAACACCTGTACACCCAGATGTGTTATTAAGTTTTAGTATTTTGCCTTTATAAGTACCTGAAACTAGCTGTTTTCTTGCCTCTACAGCCTCATCTTTGGTCTTAAAGTACCCAGCAAACCTATCTCCTTCGAGGGTGTTATATACTGCATACCATAAACCACATTTCTTATAAACGCCTAAGTTACCGTGCGGGTTATTTTTCGGGAGTAAATTATTTCTTATGCGGTCCTTGTTGTTATCACTGTAGGTGCCCATAGAAAGATTTTCTATATTATCCTGGCCTTTTATATCATTTAAATGCCTGACAAGAAAGTTTTTTGTTAAAGAGTTATAAAACATGTCGTAAATAATTCTATGACGCTTCTTATCACCACCTTTATGAGAGTTGATTATAACATACCCTTGTGCATCATTACAACCAGCTTTTGTGCCAGCTTTTATGAAGAGTTGATTTTTACCTCGGCCTCTATAATGACTCTTTGTCCAAACTAGCTCCCCATCTTTGTACCAAAATGCAAAATTATCATTGAAGAAGAAATTAATCATTTTTTTTTTACTCTCCAATCTACTTATAGCATATCCGATCAACAACACTGTACAGCATGGTTATATTGCACAGTGCGAATATCAGGGCATATGCAGGTGCCAATTGAAAAAACCCTCATTCAATTGGCTACCGTTACCTACTAAACCTTCCTACATCATTCCAGCACCTCCCAAGTGTCTGGGTTAACATTTCGAACGCGGATACCGACAGGGAATTGGTAGTTGTTGTCTTCTGTCCTTGCTTGGTATTTGAAGGTGATAAACTTGCCGATCATTTCCTGCATCCTGTCATAGCTACGCTCCTCGTGCGTGCCTTTCATCTTCATTTTAACAACAACACCTTCCTTGTCAACACAGATAAGAACACCTTCATCATTCTTATCTTTCTCAACGTCAATAACCTTCACCTCTGCGTCGTTGAACTTTTTCCATTTCAATGCTTCAGATGTTCGCTGACCATACTCATATTTACCACAGAAGTTACGCATAATGGTACCTTCATATCCCTCAGACATAAATATACCAACAGACTCTTCGCACCGATCAACTGTGTATGCAAGCTCTGCATCAACAACCTTAATATGATCAAGCATCAAAGAAGCAATAGCACCATTTGCCTCCATAAGATCCTTACAGCGCCCAGACTCTGTTTCAGGATCCCACCACACCTTATCGCTAGGGATATCGAAAATATGATACTCTAAATCGTAGCTGCAGTACCCTCCGTAACGCAAATCATCACGAACAGGCTCAACATCAACAGGAATGTCTACCTTGTTGAAGTTTTTGTATGTTGCTAAACCTGCCTTAATCGCAGCCTGACGGCGTTTTTTATCTGCCTTGTAGTCTTTATCGATCTCGGCCTGAATTTCTTCCTGTGTGCGCCACCGTTTAGCAAGAGACACTATTTTCTGCAGAGGTAGACCATGAATATAGAGCTCTCCGTCGAGCTGTTTAATCCCGGTGGTTAGGTGGAAAGAGCGAAGTTGCTCCAGAAGCTTCCCTTGAATAGGGTAGGACTTATTACCACGGGAAATAAATTTAGGCTCACCATTCTGGAAAACAACAAGTAGACGAAGGCCATCTAACTTACGCAAGATCCAGCAAGGTAATTTAAGTGCCTTGCCACGCTTCAGGTAGTCATGCACCAACATGGGTAGAAGATCAACACCTTGCTCACAATCTTCCATACTCTCCACGTACCCAAGTCGGACCTGTTTTTCCCACTTACTGATCGCTTCCAGCTCGGCCTGTTGTTCAGCTGTAGTCTCGTTGGCACGACCTACGTTCTTAGGTGTGCATACCGTCTCTTTGTACTGCAGTTTACCGTCAAGCTTTCCAAACTCTACGATAACCTTACTACCATCTGTGAATACTTTCCATTGCTGGTAACTTCCATCTTTATTTAGTGCATAAAGTGTTGTTTTGATTTGATGCATTACTCGGCCTCTTCCTTAAAAATTTTAAACATCTCTTCTTTACTCATTACCAACCAGTCTCCCATAAAGTCAACTAACCAATCTCCCTGGTACAAGACTAGGTTACCAAACGGCTCTACAAGCTCACACATGCGACGAAGATCTCTGGTCCGAACAGGTGACGATGTAAACACACCTGTATCAATCCACCGTTGCAGATCAGATACTGATGAAGAGCTTCCGTCAAACTGGTGTGCTTCTACAGGTTTAGCAAGATTAAATAACGGCATTGCAGTCCTCCTTATCTAATAGGTCTTTTATCGGGTAAACAAGCAGGTGTGGATCGTAATAATTTATAGTTTTATTCTGCCACACTATGAACTTAATTACAACTAAATTTACCACATCTTTATCTCCATGTAGTCCAACACACAGATTTGTCCATATTTTGTGGTTGAATACTTTGCTGTCGATGTAGATCTTAGTGTCAAACTTATCCTCTATCCTTCCTATGAGTTTAACCAACTCTTTCATCTGATCCCCAAACACAGCATCGTTTTCAAGATCTCTAGAGTGCTTGTACATAACTATCTGCCTCACTTGCATACTTTCCACAACAAGTAAAGCCGGGTGATCCCGGCTATGTTGTTAAATATACTCTGTTACATCCTTGAAGCTTGAAGGCTTCATGATCTTACCTTTACTGTCAAGGAATATGATAACTTTATTACCGTTGTAGAACTCTTCCTTAGCAACAAAACCTTCATATCGACCATCAAAGCGTCGCTCAAGATCTTTAATCTCCAACTCTACGAGTTGTTCAGCAGGCATATCTGCACTGGCACCGTGTGAATACCGTAGATGGTTAATCTTTGCAAACTTGCTGTCATTCGATTTGAGAACCTTACGCATCATCCCGCACACATCGCCGCGAAGCTGGAACAGCAAAGCTGTTGACAACTCCGCTAAGCGGTAAGCTGACGCTCTTTGCTTAGGTGTGTTTTTCGCAGCGATCAGGGTATCATAGAACTCACCGATCTTGAACTTAAGGCCTCGTGGATTATCAAACAGGCTTGACCACTTTTCGTGATTGTCATTAACAAGATAAGCGGCATAACTTGTGACAACGTGAAGATCGCAGGCCTCTTTTAGCAGGTGATCTCCACCATCGCCTTTCTCCAGCTCTTCCAAAACTTCATTGAACTCTTCCTCAATGAAGCTAAGCTGTAATTCGAACGGTGTGTATGATTTTTTCACTTTAGCTGCCACACGGTTCCAGTTTTCCACCCAGTTGGCAGACCAAAGGTAGTTTTCAGGTTGGGACAGTTTTTCCAGGTTGTCAATCAATTTGGTATTCAGCATTAAAGGTCTCCTTTTAAAGTTCCATAAAGTTTTCTACGATCTCAATGAATGTTTTATCAGAGAAAGCATCGACCGCCCCGTTAAACCAAACTGGGATGCCGCGATCCTCATATTGGTAAATATCACTACGTGAAATGCCATTCTCCCCCAGCTGCTGTGAGTCGTATTTGTTAACGATCAGCAGTTTGGTTCCCTTATTGCAGGCAGGGAATAGCTCCCAGTTAAAATTGATAACTGTGTTGGAACACCCTACAAGGATAACCATATCATTACTCGTAAGAGAAGTCAACAGGTCATACATGTCTGTATACTTCGGAGCTACTTCTCCGAAGAACACCACATTAGGCTTAACCCAGGTATACTTTCCTGCATCTACCTCAGAGTATCCAATGTCCTTAATGACGTTACTTCCTTCATCGTCCTCATAGACTATTTCTGGCAAATACCCGTGGACATGTAAAATATCTTCATGTTTTACACCAGCACGCTCCAGCAAATCATCTACATTGGTGGTAAGGTTGATCACACGACCAGACCAGCGGGAATACCACTCAGCGATCCGAAGATGTGCAAGGTTAGGATCAACACTGCCCAGAGCTACACGACGTGCATTGTAAAAGTCATGCACCTTATAGTAGTTCTTGGCAAAGGTGTGGATGTTGCACACCTCATCGATGCTGAAATTCTCCCACATTGCAGTGCTACCAGATCGGAAAGTGGGAATACCAGATTCAGCGCTCAAACCCGCACCGGAGATAATAATAAGTCGTCGCATAAGTGTCCTCAGTAGATGTTTTGTTTAATATCTATTCCAAACTTTTTAAACGAGTCAGCTGCAAGCATGAATTTACGAGCCGCTGATGGGTTAGAAGTATGCACGAAAATCTTCACGTTGTCAACTACAGGAGGCTTACCAAATACAAATTTTTCCTCCAACATAGATAGGCAATCGTACCCTTCGAACACCTCTCCAAGGTCGTTGTCCATGTGCCACTCAGAAACGCGTCTGTAGAGCTTTCTATTATCGTTAATAAAATCCATAAACTCGGAGGAATTCTTTAGCCAAATAGCGTCTGGTAGCCCATAATTTGACGGATCTCTCAAGTCATCCAGCCACACAATCAACTTCTTCATTGCATATAGTTCTCGTTGTGGAAATAGTAATCAAGTATCTCACGGCGTTCCTGCTCTAGGAGGCAGTTCCATACATCCTCTGTGTAGTTGTTACGAATGAAGTTTACCATGCCGTAAAACTCTTCGTCAACACGTTTAAAGATATCATCATCCCAAATCTTCCAAGCTTTACCTCTCATTACGGCCTTCCGTGCCAGATAGTATGGAGACTTAATCTTCAGCTGCAGATCATAAGGGTAGTAAGGCTTACGAATCATATACCCTTCACCTCTTGTTTCTGCAGCTAATTCTTTTGCATAACTGAACGGAATTTCACGCACAGTGTGAGGACGTTTTGCACCAAGGTATTTGGCAATCCCGTCTAGAGCTGCTTCTGGTAGCATTATTCCAGAATCATTATATCTGCAACCTATCAAATATGCGCCATGATCTTCCTGAACAATATGCGGATCTGAAGGGTGACAAATTTCAAACATGAATGTCATGTTTTCATTACCCATAACTTTCTTGATAAGATCTAAATTACCACATTGCTCATGGATGGTTTCCTTTGCGAGGTCACAATATGGAGAATCAAGAGATCCGGTTGTTGAGAACAATAGTTCACCTTTATGAGATGATACCACACCAAGGAATCCGTTCTTTTTCTCTACCGCCGTCACAAGCTTATTGTCAGGCAGGTTGGTGGAGTTTTCTCCTAAGTTAAACACTTTTGTGAAGGGCCATGCCACAACATTTCCTTCATTACCGACAACAATGCCTCGACACTCCAGTAAACGAGGGGACAAATGCCATAGATTGTTGTAAAATACTTTTCTGGCATATTTATAGATCTTTAACCCAAGATCTGGGTAATATCTACTGGTTACAAGACCTTTGTCAACTAGGTCGTCTGCATTAAAATACTTCATCATACGTTCCTCATTTGTCATTTTGTTCCACAATCTTCCCACATAAACAGCATCATGTCAACACTTGAAATGTTCAAAAGAACACGATATACTATCGTTGAAATTAAAACGGAGGATTACTATGTCTAAAATGCTATATATCGTGCGTGGTCTACCAGGGTCTGGCAAATCAACACTGGCAAATGCGCTATCTTTAGAAGGTCTGTATCCACATTTTGAGAACGACATGTTCTGGTACGACGATGATGGAAATTACAACTGGGATGCAAGTAAAGTAACACTTGCAGCAAAATGGTGCAAAGATAACGTAGAAGATATGATGCGTATGGGATACGACCGTATCGTGGTAAGTAATACGTTTACAAAAGAAAAATATGTGCAAGAATATATTGACATGGCGATCAGTCATGGGTATAGTTATACCGTGATCGTGGTTGAAAACCGCCATGGTAATAAAAGCATTCATGATGTTCCAGACAGGGTTGTGGATCGTATGGAACGCCAGCTTAAAAACTGCATTAAACTTAAATGAGGAATGTATGAAATACTTTGTAACAAGCGACACACACTTTCTCCACCAGCGGGTCATGGAGTTCGACTCATGTCAAAAACACAGATCTCAGTATGATCACAATCTTGACAGTATGAATGCGGGAATCATCACCAAGTGGAACTCTGTTGTGTCACCTGCAGACACTGTGTTCCACTTGGGAGATATTGCGTGCACTAATGATAAGAATATCAACAACTTACTTCCAGATATTCTAAATATGTTGAACGGACATATTATTCTTGTTCGTGGCAACCATGACACAAGGACGACTGTCAGAATTATGAAAGAGTTCGGTCATGAGGTTGTAGATTATTACGAGCTTCGCCACAACAAGAATTTGATCTGTATGAGCCATTACCAGTTTGCAAAGTGGAACAGAAAGCCTCACGGATCAGTCCAACTGTTCGGTCATGCTCACGGAACCACACAGCAGTTGTTTGGCAGGCAGTTTGATGTCGGTTGGGATGTGTGGGGGAGACTCTTACCATTAGAAGAGGCATACCGTATTGCAATGAGTCTTGCTATTGACAGCGGGGAGTAATCCCTGCTATTTTAAAGAAAATTGCCACACAAGGAGAATCAGGAGATATGAAAGATGGGGATAAGCTGCTATATCTTAAAGTCCCCCTTGAAATACTATCTATGTCAAAAGTTTTGAATGACACAACTGGGGAGGTTGTTGTTCTTGACTTATATGACAAGATCGTATACTGCTACCTGCACAACTGGTATAAGCTTGGAGGAAATTCACGCTTCACACCCAGCACAAGGAAAATTGCAGCAGATGTAGGGATAAAGAAAACAAAAGCAGCAGCGTGCGTTAAAACTTTAGAATGTGCAGGAGTGGTTGAAATATCCACACAAGGGAGAGGTAAAAGATGCACATTTTCCAAAGTTTTGCCACCAGAAGAGGTTATTCGAATGTCAACAACTGATTAGACCAGTAAAAACTTAAATATCTGTACTATAAGGATTCGTATGTTTTATGTTCGCCATGGAACAGACACTGTTAACTGTCCGTGATACGGACACTACTGTCCGTCACGCGGACACATCTGCCCGTAATACGGACACTAACTGTCCGTGATACGGACACATAAAGAATATAACTAAAATAACTAAATAATAAAAATAAAAAGATCTAGTACTTATGGTACTAAAGTACATATACTTAACTTATGTAGAATATACTAGATCCTAAGTACCATGTTTTAAAATTATTACTTACTATAGGTAGTGTCGGCCCTTCATTGGCACTCGCCTACGAGGGGCGAGATGCCGGGCCTCCATGGTGCACACAATAACAGAAGTGCATACATGCAGGTCTGTTAACATGTGTGGGAGCGAAGCGATAGCGCAGGCCAAAGGCCGAGCACTGATGTGGACCACCGACGAAAGCTTGCCAGCGCCGTAAGGAGTCGGTTGAGAGTCTCCCGCGCGAGCTTGGATGAAGTTTATGTGTGGAAACGGACAAGAAGGCACCTAAATCGCTCCACAGCTATATAAACTGCACCAAGTAGGGCAATCACATCAGTTTGATAGAAAAGCTCGTTACAAAGCGATACAGTGAGTTTTTCTATAACTTGAAGAGGAGGCTGCTATGAGTTCACGCAAAGATTCCCGTGAAAAGATTGCAAAACGTTATCAGAATGAAGAACAGATGGAGAAAACTTTCAAGTGGAAGCCAGGTTTCCAGCGTAATCATTCTAACGCTCGTGATCGTAAGCATCCGGATAAGTGGTTAACACCGCCAAATGATGGCATGCAGGCTGGTGATGAGAAGGAGCTGTCACCTGGAAAAGATGGCAACTACATTCGCACTAAGGAAGCAGGTCCAAAGGATGACAGTTATCTTGTAGATAAGGTTCTTGACGGTATTGATGTAGATGTTGACACTGCACGAAACCTTTTTCTTGGTTGGTATCGCACAGGGTTTTTCGACATCAAGGCTATTCGTCGTGTTTGTGATATTAAAAAGTCTGCCTATGATGATGACTCCCTACATCGCACTCTGAGACAATACTCGGAGAGATACGGTCATCCAGTTATCACTCTTGACGATATTAACGAAGTGATGTATCATGCAGAGGTTGTTGCAGGTAGATTCGGTGATGCATACCTGGACATCCTTTCTGCAAAGGATGAGGTAATGTTGAATAAGATTTACTATGAACGCTGAGGAGCGCTTAATGAACAATCTGGTAGCAAAGAACTGTAATAGGTTTAACAAGTCTGCGATTCACACTGACAGGAAAAAGAGCTGGTCTCCTGACATCGACGATGAGCTTGAGAGTTACTTTGAAGACCTGGTCACTAATGCAGATGAGATTGCGATTAAAGAATACGCAGACAGGCGAGATAAGGCCGGAATCTGTTGACAAAAATAATCTTACCTGATAAGATCTGCAATATGATGTGATACAATTTTAACTTACGAGGTCTACAGGTAATGTTATGTTTAAGGTTAAGCTCGTTTTTCGTTCCATGAATGAGGATTATTTAGAAGATGAAGGTGAATTTCGTGCACTAGATGATGCAATAGATTTTGCCAACGACTTAGCTTGTATGAATACTGGTTATGGGTTATGCTGTTGGGATGGTGGTGTTCAGATTGGCGATAGCAAGATCTTCTACTTCTACCCAGAGCCGGATAACAAACAAATTAAGTATGTTTTATTTATTTGTGCTTTACAATGAGGTTGTTTTCGTGTATCATGATGAATATCCAATTTAAAGATGAATTTGATGGCTTTATCTCCGGATGCTTTGAAACAGGGTTCGGAGAAGACTGAGTTCCCCTTAGAGGGCTTGATAGTGCACCACACTCAAAATGGTAGGGGCAGCCAGCACATGACGATGTGACCCCAGCCAACCTGTAATAAGGTCGAGCCCAAGTGCGGTAATGGGTATAGCTGGTAACCCACTTGTTGGGTCTTGTTGGTCCAGGACGCTGGGCAAGTCGCAGGGAACACCACCCTGCGGCGAACTTGACAATCAGTATTTGCTATGATAAAATCCACCTATCACGTGATAATGGAGGAAACATGGCGGATACAACTAAAAAGCGTCGCCGTAGAGGCAGACCTCTGAAAGAGGAGTCCAACGCCATTCAGCTAGAGAAGAACATCCTTGATATGAAGGAATCTTTTATAGCGATGGTTCCAGAAGCTCACAAAGTTTTAAGAGAGCTGATGTTGGACCCGAAAACCAAACAAAATATTCGTCAAAGCATTGCAGAGTATGTTCTTGATAAGGCAGAACGAATGCAGGAAGAATATGATGAGATGTTTGGTGAAGAGGAAGAGGTGGTAGTGGAAGAGGCTGAAAAACCAGCACCCTTTATGCCATTTACCACAGAAATACAGCCTGTTGGCAATAGTTAAAATATTTTCTTGACAAACTTTGCTTAACAGTGTAATATTGTAAACATGGTCTCCCACCTTTTCTGGCGGCTCAGGTGTAAAAGAAAGCCACCCAGTGCCCTGTTAGCTTAGTGGATAAAGCAGCGGCCTTCTAAGCCGTTGACACTGGTTCGAGTCCAGTACGGGGTGCCAAGTTCTTTTTAATGTAGCTTACTTTAGCAGAGTAAATCTTCGGCAAGTGGCGGTAACCACTTTACCGATACCTCATAGTTAGTGGTGAGAACACTAGCTATTTTAAAAAGAATTTAAATATTAGTATTTAGGTGAGTTAATTCCGTAGGGGTAGCGGGGCAGACTGTAAATCTGTTATCATTGCGATTCGGGTGGTTCGACTCCATCACTCACCACCAAATTTATATTTTTAAATGCATAAATCATACAGATAATGGCATTGATATTTATCGTCGTTTATACTAGTCACTAACTGCTCGAAAATCAGTGTCATTATCAGTATTGTTTATAAAAGAGGGTAGGGAGCAATGGTGCTCAAGCGGTCTTGAAAACCGTCCCGTTGAGGATGACTCGATGATGGTTCGATTCCATTATCCTCTGCCATATTGTTGACCTTGTAATTAAGCGAAAGCCGGAAGCAGAACCGGATTATCAAATGTTACAGTCGTCATCGCCGACTAGCAACATGGTCAACATACTGAGCTAGGTAAGCCCTTTGGCAAGGGCGAGGATTTTTAATCCTGAAAATAGACGAGGTAGTCGTTGAATACATAGGTGGTTCGATTCCATCACCTAGCACCTTTTTGCTGATGTAGCACAATTGGTAGTGCAATTGATTTGTAATCAATAGGTTGCAGGTTCGAGTCCTGCTATCAGCACCATGGCCCTGTAGCTGGAAGGTTCAAGCAAGCGACTCATAATCGCCAGACGGTGGTTCAATTCCACCCAGGGCCACCAAATAATAAATACTCCGCGTAGCTCAGCTTGGTAGAGCGCCTGATTTGGGATCAGGAGGTCGAGTGTTCGAATCACTCCGTGGAGACCACTTTCAGTTATACTTTAAACATATACAAACAAAAGGAACCTTTAAAAATGTATACACTTAAAATTGTAGAGCGTGTAAATCCAACCCATACCGTAGATTTTCGTGACGATTTCAATCCTCTGGCTGTAAATCTTCGAGAGTCATATCATGAACTCAGCTGCGATGCAGTGGTGGTCTTTTTTGAAGACAACTCTGAAGGGGCGGTAGCTTGTGTTGTTGATAGTGAGCAGAAGTTTTATATTTACAGAGATGTAGATGCATACTTGATGAATGAAAATGCAGTTACTGTTAGAATCATCCACCGAGTGCCTCGATAAGTATTAGTCTCCTTTTAGTTAGTTTCGATCTATTTAGGTTACTCAATTTTAACCCGCCCCGTTAGCTGTATAGCTGCGGGGTTTTTTCGTTTCTGGAGCCTTAAAATGATTTCAGTTTTAACATGGCTGAGCAGGTATAGAGGGGTCATAAAAGGTTTAGTTTTTGCAGCTGCGATAGGTACAGCTTATCTTGGGGCCGTATATTGGTTTAACTCTAAGATTAATGAAGCCTACCAAGAGGGTGTATCAGCAACAGAGTTAAAGTGGGAACGGATCCTTGATCAGCAACAAAAGCAGGCCGACAAAATTAAAATGGGCCACGCAGAGGAGGTTAAAAACCTTGAAAAATCCCTTTCTGATCTGCAGGATAAATTAAATATGGCTGAGAAGGCAGGTAAAGAAAAGCAGATTATCTACCTCCAGTCACCTGAGGGCAAGAAGTCAACACTTCCTGATCAGCTTATAGATATTTATAATGAGAGTATCAATCAGGAGGATCAATGAGAGTTGCTACACTGTTTATTGTGTGCTTGTTATTATGTGGGTGTGCAACCAGCGTTGAGAGAGAATACAAGATTGACCCTCCTGATGTAGGAAGGTTGATTGTTAAACCCCCGGAAGGTGCCATGAAACCACCTGCTAAAGCTATGCCTTTGAAGAAAGGTGCGCCAGATGCAGTGAATTCTGGCATTATGAGGGATAATAATCTGTCTTGTAGCAATGATAGAGTTAAATTGATCATTTTGCAAGACTATATTAGAACACTGTTTCCAAAGGAGAGAGGTTAATGTCTAAGATTTACGGACCGTGTTCTGAAAAGCAGAAGATGATCCTAGAAAACGATGCAGATATTTTGGTAATCGGCGGTGCCGCAGGGTCTGGCAAGTCGTTCCTCCTGCAGTTGATGCCGCTTAAAATTATTGATGACCCACACAGCTCTGTGGTTATGTTCCGAAGAACAACTCCACAGTTGGAAGGTGAGGGTGGGCTATGGCCTAAAGCAGTAGCTATTTACAGTGATCTGCCTGAAAACATTAAACCAAAGTTCAGAGAAAAGGATCATAAGTTTATTTTTCCACGGTTTGATCCGAGCACTGGCAAGTGGGATAGGAGCAAAAAGGGGGCCGTTGTAAAATACTGCCACATGGAGTATGTCCAAGATAAGCTTAACCATCAAGGCCTTGAGTACACAATGGTTTGCTTCGATGAGGGTTAATTTGTAGCTCTCGTAAAACCTCCCTAATTGCGGGGAAATCTTTATTATTGACACCACCAACCTGTCATGGTAACATGATAGAGGCTTCGAAGAGAGATCGAAGGTATGGTAACAGTGTGTTAATTTAGATAATCCGCAGCGAAGCATCCGAAAGGATGAACGTTCAACGACTAGTCGAAAGACGTAGAATCAAGCGATTCGAAACGGGAGGGTGAATGTGTAATACTAAAAAATGTATGGATTGCCAAAGAGTTCTACCTCTTGATGATTTCTTTTTATCATCTAAGAGCAAGGATGGATACTCCGGTACATGCAAGGAATGCTATATGTACTACAGGAAGAATGGATCTCGTAGAAACAAAAATATGGTTAAGAGAGATGATGCAGCATCTTTTATTCAAGACTTACTGAAGAAAGGTGAGCTTTTTGAATGTAAATCTTGTCATGAAAGTATGCTTGCTGATAGTTTTTACACAAAACGTGACTATGGTAAAGTGTATCTGGTTACGAACAGGTGTAAGATGTGTGAAAAGTTTTATCAGATTGAGAAGAAATTTCACATAACAAAAGATGAATACTATCGTTTACTCTCAGATCAAGATCATAAGTGTGCCATTTGTAGAATATCTCTTGATGAGTATAGGACGCAAGGGTACAGAGATTTCTTTTGTGTTGATCATGACCATAAAACTGGTGCTGTAAGAGGGTTGCTTTGTGATAAATGCAACAGAGCTTTAGGTTTCTTCCAAGAGGATGAGGAAACCATTCTTAGAGCAGCAGAGTATTTGCACATTCATAAGATATAGTCTGGTCTGCATGGAGACATGCAGCTGCCTGAAAATGGCGGGGCAAGACTAGCGACCTTGCCCGAACATAAACGACGCAGTTCGAATGGGAGCAGATAGACTATCTGATGTCTCGTCTGCGATCTCAGTCAAAGTATCCATCAAGAATGGTTATCAGCTGTAACCCCGATTCAGAACACATGCTTGCCAAACTGGTTAGGTGGTGGTTGGACGATGAAGGGTATCCAGATCCGGAGAAATGCGGTAAGAAAAGATATTTTATCCGACGCGACGGTGAATTTATCTGGGGAGACTCTAAAGAAGAGTTGATAGAGAAATACACCACGGTTAACGGACTGGGTGTAGAGATCAAGCCGAGACCGTTGTCATTCTCGTTTATAGGCGCAACAATCTTCGATAATCCTGTCTGTTTGAGAGACAACCCAGAATACCTTGCTTTCCTTGAAGGTCTACCCGAGCTTGAAAAAGCTCAGCTTCTTCATGGCAACTGGTTTGCCAAACCTGAGGGTGCGAACTATTTCCAAAGATCTTTCCTTCGTGATGCCGATAGAGTACCACTTGGATCAGTATCTTGCAGGGCATGGGATAAAGCTGGAACTGAAAGAACTTCAGGTAATAAATTCCCTGACTTTACCGCCAGTGTTAAGGTAAGTAAAGATAGCGACGGCTTTTATTACCTGTCCGGTTATTATTGTCCTGAGAACGTGGATGACGGGAGGTATTCCACAGGTCTGGAAGGTAAGTTCTGTAAAAAGGCTGGTGAACGAGATGTGATCATCAGGAAACAGGCACAGTTTGATGGTGATGATTGTATAATCGTATTCTCTGTGGACCCCGGTCAGGCAGGTAAGAGTGAGTTCTTAACTTCCTCCAGATCCTTACTCGCCGAAGGGTTTAGGGTTGAAGAAGACCCAATGCCTTCCAACAAATCTAAACTAACAAGGTTCTCACCTTTTGCCAATCTTGCCCAACAAGGAATGGTGAGGATTGTAAAATCCAGTTTTCATCCTGATACTCTGGAAGCATTTCTGACTGAACTTGAAAAATTCAACGGGGAAAGATCAACATTTAACAGAAAAGACGACTGGGCCGACTGTGTAGCTTCTGCGATTAATTTCCTGGAGAAAGAGGAGGTAGCACTTCCTTGTGTTATTCCATCAATCTCATCACCTTCTATGTTCAAGCGTTTTATCTAAGTGTTGCCAATCTTGATCAGATGTGGTACAATAGAGTAATTGGAGATAATAGCCCTCTGATGAGGGCTATTTTGTTATACTGTTTTGAGGGGTAAAGCTTGTGTCCAAAAAGAACCGCAGGAAACACAACGCCACAGCCAAAACTGTGAATAAATCTGGGAACGCAGGCGCACCAACTCATAATGTTCGTATGAGTGAGATCGGTTCTGGCGCACTTTCCCAAATTATGGCAGAATCGCAATCTATGATGGTTGAGGAATTGCGTTGGCCTCAGCTGATTGCCACCGTGGAGACTATGAAATGTGATTCCACAGTTGCTACTGCCTTAGATACAAAATATGTTTTCATCACGAAAGCATTCAATGATTTTAAGATCCTTTATAATGTTAAAAGTGAAGACTCTAAGAAAGCTGCAGAGCTTATAGAGTATTCTTTGCGTAATTTGGCAAACCAACAAACTCTTCGAGATATCGCAAGAAGCGCAGCTACCTTTAACGAGTATGGTTTTTCACTGTTTGAGAAAGTATACCGCAGAGAGAAAGAAGGTAAATATGCCGGGATGCTTCTTATTGATAAAATTGCATTCCGACCTCAGGCCAGCTTGTCCAGATCAGAGCCGTTTGTTTTTGACAAGAATAGTAGAACACTGACAGGTATTTATCAGTCACCTAATGCATTTCTAAACACTCAGAATGCACGCTGGGCTGGACCTCTTGCTGCAATGCCTTCAAAAGGCTTTAATGAGCCTGAAATTTTCATCCCTGCTAAAAAGCTTATGCTCATGACCCTGTCAGGAACAGAATCTAACCCTGCAGGTGTATCACCAATGATAGGTTGCTACAGATCTTTCCGTGAGAAAGTTCTGATTGAAAACCTTGAGGTTGTTGGCTGTTCCAAAGACCTTGGTGGTGTGCTTGAGCTGAAAATTCCTTCCAATATTTTGAACAAGGCCAGCATTGACCCGAATTCAATGGAAGGGAGAATGGTTGCAGACCTTATGCTTGACGCAGCAAACGCCCATAGTGGTGAGCAAAGTTTCTTTATACTTCCGTCTGATAGAGATAAGTCTGGTAAAGAGCTTTACTCCATGACCCTGAAGGGGGTTGACGGTATGGGTAAGCAGTATTCCACTAAAGATTTGATTGATGCCCGTAAGAAGGCGATTCTTGACCGTTTCGGTGCTGGCTTTATTAACCTTGGTAACGATAACGTCGGATCTTTCTCTCTGTCTGAGTCAAAACAGTCTATCCATGGTCATTTTGTTCAGCGTGATATAGATATTATCACTGAGGCCTTCAATAAAGATCTTATCCCACAGCTTCTGGCATTGAATGGTATCATCCTTGAAGATGATGATATGCCTAAACTGAAACCTGGTCTGATTGAAGAGGTGGACATGGAGAGCTTCTCCAAGTTTGTCCAGAGGATCGGTGCTGTAGGTTACTTGCCAAAAACTCCTGCAGTAATTAATAAGATTCTTGAAGTAGGCGGGTTTGATGAAAGATTTGACGAGGACATGGATCAGGAAGAGCTGATGAAGCTCTTGGGCCAGGACATTAGTAGGGCTGGTGATGGAATGGCTGCAGGATCCACTGGCAACGGCACTTCTAAGATGTCATCAACCAGAGATAATTCCATATCCAACATGGAAAATTAAAAATTATCAACACAGGGGGTTGCAAAACCTCCTTTGGCGTGATAAAATAATCCACATGGGGAATAAGATGCCACAGGAAGAAATGATTTCCTACGAAATCATCTACGAGCCTGACACTAAAGATGCTCACGGTGAGTGGATGAGTAAAGACACCATCAAAAAGGCTAAAGATAACTGGGACGCAGCATACGCCGCAGGCCTAGTTTCTGAAAACCTTTTTCACTTGACCTCTACAGATGCTTTCACCATTGAAAAGACGTGGATTCAAGAAGAGTTTGATGTTGTAGTGATTGGCACTGAGCAGGTCATCAAGGCTGGCTCTTGGGTTGCTAAAGTTAAATACAATAATCCTGAATTATGGGAAGCTAAGAAGGCTGGCATTGTTGGTGGCCTAAGCATTCAGGCAACAGGTAATGTTGATGAAGAAACTGGTGAAATTACCAACGTAAACTTCGGGATCAGTGTTGTAGAAGAGGGCAATGAATAATGTCTGAAAAAACGATTACTATTAAAGAGAAGGGGATTGCCCTGTGCCATAAGGCGCAAGGCTATAGCGCTAACAACAGACCTGTATCTCTTTTGATGAAGAGTGATCTTCAGCCTGAGCAGTTGACAGACGATATTGTTAAGGCACTTCGCCAAGTTACTGTGGAGCTTAGTTTTGAAGAATACCTGCGTCGTTTCTTCGATATGTGGTATGACGATGCCAAGGCACTTGCACACATGCTTGGTTTTGAGATTGAAGAGGAAGCTTGGGCTAAAGAGCATCCTGATTGGGAATGGGCGCAAGCTGACGCAGAGTCTTGCATTGCATGGCTGGAAGAGCGTTGTGATAACGTGACCATTCATAAAGCTGCAAAAGAAGGCAAGCAGCTTAGTGTGGTAGATCAGTACAGCCTGTTAAAAACACAACAGATTTTTGAACAAGTAACCGCTGATCTCTTCGATAAAGAAGGGAACCTGATCAAGGCGGTACAGGAACCTACTGAGGTGGATAAAACTACCGAGGTGGATGATGTTGCAAAATCCGCAAATACCGAGGAGAATCCGGTGGACGTAACCAAAACTAAAGAGTATCTGGATCTGCTGAAGCAAGTAGAAGAGCTGAAAGCAACCCAGAGTAAAGCTGAAGAAATCATCAAGGCCCAGGTTGAAGTTGAAAAAGCTAAAATGCTGGCTAAAGCTCAAGCTTTAAGCTTTGTTGGTGAAGAAGATCATGCAACCCTTGTTGACTTCATGCTGGAAAAAGCTAACGAACCTATCGTAGCTATGCTGGAGAAAGCTCAAGCCAAAATTAAAGAGCTGGAAGCAGAGGTGCATAAAACCAAAGAAGAGTTTGCCACCACTGAACATGGTAATGATGGCGAACCTGTTGTGGATGATATTGCAAAATCCGCAGAAGAAATTCTTGCTGAAAACGTTGCAAAAGCGCTTGCTCGTGCACGTGCAGAATCTAACAAATAAGACATTAACGGGGGAAATAAATGATTACCGCTCAATATTCTGATATCGTGCTCGGCAAAGTTGATTCTAGCGATGCTGGCTACAATTTTAAAGAGATGGAAATTACACTGACAGAGCACCATCATGCTGGCACTGTTGTAACAAAAATTGGCACTATCGCTAACGATGATGGCTCAGATGTTTATGGTGTTCTTGTAGACCGAGCTCTGGTAAAAGATGCAGGAAAAGTTCATCTGGCTGAGCCTCTGCAAACAGGTCAGAAATATAAACTGGTTGTTGCAGTTCACGGTGTTACCTTTGCAAAAGATAAGCTGCTAGGGTCTAACGGTGAAGCAGCTAAGCAGGCTGTTCTTGAAAAGCTGGAAGCTCTGGGTAACAAAGTTCACGTCCAGACTCTTGGTGAAGAGTAAGCCCTAAATAGTTCGGGAAATATTTAAGTTTTACTTTGGAGAAATAAATGATTACTCGTAAAGATGAATTTGGCATTGTTGATTTAGGTGCTACTCTGGACCTTGTTCCGCGCCAATTCCGACTGATTACCGGTATGGATCTGTTCGAAACCCGTCTCGGCACCTCAACAATTGCTCAGATCGAGCGTGTTGATGAAGTCGTAACCGACATTCCGGCACGCCGTCGTGGTGGTGAGCGTAACTACGTTGGTAGTGAACGTGCTCAGGTTAAAAACCTGAACATCCCGTTCTTCCCTCTGGACAAAGGCATCACCGCAGCAGATGTTCAGAACTTCCGTCGTTACTTCACTCCTGATGCTCCGAAAACTGTTCAGGACGTAGTAACCCGCGTTGTTCGCCGTATCCGTGTTTCTCATGAAGCACTGCGTGAGAAAGCGCTGTTCCAGGCTATTCTGGGTAAATCCTATGCACCTGGTGACACAACCTGTCAGTATGACTACTACACTCTGTGGGGTGTGACTCAGAAGTCTGTTGAGATTGACCCTGCAAAAGCAGATCAGGATCCGATGGAGGTTCTGGAAGAAGCTCGTCTGCACATCGCGCTGCAAGCTGGCGATAACGCAGCTGGTTATCGTATTGTAGCCCTGTGCTCACCAGAGTTCTTCAGTGCTATTACCCATCACCCACTGGTAGAACTGGCATACACCTATTACGGCTCTGCTCAGGAACCTCTGCGTCGCCGTCTGGGTGCAGGTGGTCAAGACAGCGTATACCGTGTGTTTGAGCATAAAGGTATCACCTTTATCGAAGATATCTCTGGCAATATTCCTAAGAAAGAAGCTCGCATTCTGCCGATGGGTATTGATCAGATGTTCCAGCTGCACTTTGCTCCGGCAGATGATGTTAACGAAGCAAACACTCCAGCACAGGAACTGTACATGTGGTATAAACACTCTGCATACCTGCGTGAAGAGAAGATTGAATCTGAAACTTCCATGCTGGCAGTTAACACCCGTCCAGAGCTGGTTGTTAAAGCAACTCTGAAAGCTGGTGGCTAATCACTGATGTGATTCATCCCATATGGGGAGGGGGTTCTCCCCTCCCCTTTTTATTTATTAGGGTTTACCAGGAGTGTCCCGTGAAGAGAGCTGTATATCCAGTCGAGTATGATCCTCTATTAAGAGTTTTCAACAATCAGTTAAGTTTTTATCAATTTTTAGCACAATATAACCCAGAAATCAATGTTGGTTTATCAGCCCTGCTGCCACCAACAGAATTCGTTATCGGCAGTGTTCACTATCCGTGCAGAACGATTGTAGACTTCTTCGAGAAGATTGCAAAACATACAGGACTGCCAATTGATCCTGGTATTTCAACTATCCGTATGGGTGTTATTCTTCTGTTCTTCACAGAGAACCTTGATGAAAGCACTTTAACACTGCAAAGCGGGGATGTCAATATCACACTCACCCCGTCAGTGTTTAAAGAGGTAGATGCTGCTTTCCAAGTTTCCGTGGCAGAGGGCCATCTATGGGACCCTGTAGGGATGCCTAAAAAAGTGACCATAAACGATGAGCAATGCAATATTGTTTATGAAGAAGATACCCAAACCTTCACCATTGAGTGGCCTAAGAAACGTTCTCAGGTTGTAAATCTTGGACTGGTCTCTACGATAGCTCCACCGCCTGAACCAGAGCCGGAGCCGCCTGTAGGTCCTACTGAACCTGGTGGTGGTGGTGAAGAATCTCAAGGTCCGACTGTACCTGAGGAAGGCACTGAGCAGGATCCTGAACAGGCACAAGAATCAAGATCTTCTCGCAGTGATGTTGATGCCATACTACAGCAGGCCGCAGCTCTTAACAACGAAGATGACAAAAGTGGTTCAAAAGATGCACTTCAAGCCTTCGCTAAAGAGTACGGTGTTACCTTAAGTAAGGCAAAAACTTTCCAAAATATGATGAAAGATTTTGAGGCTGCACTGGCATAATTTTGTTAAGGCCCCTTCCAAATCAGGAATGGGGCTTTATTTTTACGAGGTATTTTCAAATGGCATGGTATGAAGATGAAGAGATTATCCCGTCCCCGCCTAACCATGATGGTGTAGTTGATACCCCAGAAGAACCACCAAAAGAAGATCCTGTACCTCCGGAACCTGATCCAGACCAACCTCTTATTAATATTATGAGGTTGTTGCTTGGCAATGTTGATGAGGAAACCCTCCCTGACGAGGTAATTAAAACATTCCTTGACATGGAGAAGCTGAAACTAAATTATCCGGCAGACCCTGATAAGCTACCTCTGCTTAAGTACAATGTGCTTGTGCAGCTTGTGCGGTGGCTGATGATGCAGGAAGTGTCCAGCGGTAATGCAAGTATAACTTCTCGTCTGGAAAAAATAGGTGATGAGACCATAGAGATTCGTGGTGGATCTGCCTACGCCCAGTGGAAAGATTTCCTTGATTGGCTGCTGGCACACCCAGACTATGTAGACTCTGAGCTGGATGCTTACAGCAGAATGATTATCATTGGTGGTGTTCGTGTAGACGAAGGAATTCGGGTTAAATTTAATGAAAACAGCAACGGCCCGTTCGATGTCCAAGGGATTACACCTATCAGTGGTCTAAATAATCAACCTCCTCGCCACCCAAGACGCAAACGCAGTTTTTAAAAATTGTTGCTTTTGATGTATCTTTGTGGTAAAATACATTAGTGAGGAATATAATGCTAAAGGTTAAATGTCAAACAAGGTTCAACTTAAAGCGTTTAGATCGCTTTTATAAAGACCTTGTGAAACTTGAAAGCAAAACAATAACCTACGGCTTTTATGACGAACCTCACCCGTCAGGCTTAAATATGGCAACATTGGCAGCTATTCACAACTTCGGTTGGAACGGGCTGCCTGTTCGCAATTTCATGGAGACGGCCTTTGCATTTCACAGCACGCAACTGCAAACCTTGACAGAAAAATTGTTGAGGGCTATGGCTAGAGGATCAAGTGCAGAGGCCGTTCTTAGGCAGATGGGGGACACAGGGGCTAAAGCTATCCAGTTTGTTATTGAGGCTGGTCAGTTTAGTAACCCTACTGTTAGTGAGCAGTGGGCACAAGAGAAGGGCTTCAACGAGGCTATGCGGCATTACGATGTGCTGCTGGAATCTGCAACCTTTAAAATTGGACAGCAAAAATAAGGGGGTTGAGTGGCAGCAGGTTATAAGCTGATAGGAAAGAACAGGCTAATACCCCGTAAAACATTTAAAGGTCGCCACAGAGTGTATAACAAAACAGTTGGTGGTCCTTTTGCTAACGAGGGGTTAGAACTTGAGTATGAAGAGTTTGATGTCTTAGAGTGTGTTGTGCAGCCGTTGACAGGAAGGGCAGCTAAAGATTACTCCTCTCAAATAAATCCCGAAGGTGACAGACAGTACGAGGCTTTTACAGTTTACTCCTCAACCAAGTTGTATAGTCCAGATGAAGGAACATATGCAATGGCTGATCAAATTCAGCTGCCTGACATCCGTGGTGACTTGAAATGGTTTACCGTTTTAAAATGCGATGCATATGTCACGTCTGGTGGTGGAAGATATAGATTTTTTGTGGTAGAAGAGCCTGAAGGAGAAGACTGATGGAAGCTTTCGAAAAAGTTTTTTCTGATCTTGAAACAACCATTGCTAAGCTTGTCAAGGTTGCCACAGGAAGAACTGTAGTTCTGGCAGAAAGCTTCACCATACCGAAGCCGGAAGGTGAGTTTGTACTTTTACAAACCTTGGCGATCAATCCCACCACTTGGGAAGATAACGAGTTCCAAGATGCGGAAGGTAATGCTTACGTAACACACAGTTACACTGTTACCTATCTGTTAACAGCTTATCGTGGCAGGGCATATGCTGCACTTAGCAGAGTATTGCAAGCAATAAACCTTCCAATGTTTTATGACAAGTATTTCCCTCTGGGATCGTGCTTTGCCTACTCTAACAATTCAACAATCTCACCTCAAAGAGTGCCGTTGAATAAGCAGACGTATGAAAATAGGGCCACGGTAATGCTGACATTTAACGTAAGGTTTGTTGAGACAGACATTGGGGCTTTTGAGGATCTTCAGGGAATTAAGGCTGAAATAACCATACACTTCCCTTCACCCAATTCTGATAAATCGGTTACAGACAGTGGTCAGTAATCGTTATAATTGTGTAGTGTAATGATTACACTGCGTGTTTGATATCCGTGCACAGATATTAAGAGGAAACAAATGCCATATTTAGATAAAGTGGTAGATGTTACAGTTAACCTCGGAACCCAGCCTATTGACACTGTAGGTTTCGAAACCCCGCTGTTCATCGCTATCCACAACAACTTTACTGAGCGAGCTCGCGTGTATGCTGAGCTGGACCAGATGGTGGAAGACGGTTTCGCACAAGGCTCTGCAGCGTATGAGTTTGCAGCAAAAGCTTTCGGCGGTGTATTCCCTCCACAATACGTTATAATCGGCAGACAGGCTAAAGAAAAAACCACTGTAGATTTTAAAGGTATTGCTGCCGCAGCCGATACCGATGTCGTAATGACCATTGCAAAAGGCAGCTACAATACTTCTTTGATAGTGCCTATCTCTGGTGGAACAGCTGCAACTCAGATTGCAGAATCAATGAAGACTAAAATCGAAGCAGATGATAACTTGGACGATATCACTGTAGCGGCTGAAGACGGTGTTATCACCATCACTGGTGACTGTACTGTAGGTTATCATACTGGTAACTATACAATCAAAAATATCGCCAATGCTGAAAAACCTTCTACAGTAGTTGATAAGATCAATGCTGAGCGTGACAATTGGTACTTCCTGTGCCATGAAGACCACACCGACATTGAAGCATGTGCTAAGTGGGCTCAGGCCAACTACAAGCTGCATGTTTACTCTACTGCAGAAGATGTGACTGGTAAAGATAATAACATCGCCACCAAACTGATGGCTGCACAATATGACAGTGTTGGCATGTACGATCCTCGTGCTGATAAAGATTTTCCAGAGGGTGGTATCGTAGGCGCTATGGCATCCAACGATCCGTCTTACGGTGACAGCTTGCACTTAAAACAGATGCCGGGTGTGATTGCACCATCTCTGACTTTAACTCAGCGTATGGCGATTTGGGAAAACCACGTTAACTTCTACAGAATGATTAACGGTGTTGGCGCTTTCTGGGAAGGTAAGTGTGCTTCAGGTCAGTATGCAGACGCTATTCGTTTTGCACACTGGATCAAGTTCAGATCTGAAGAATCCATGTTTGGGTACATGCATCGTCGCTCTAATATGGGTTTAAGCATGAAGATGTCCGATGATGATCTCCCGGTTATCAAGTCTGTCCTGATGAACAACCCAATCAACACTGGCATTAAGAATGGTGCGATCCTGACAGGTTTCGACGAAGACAATAATGTATTCTACGACCCGATCATTACAGTTCCTAAACGTGCAGAAATCCCAACCAATCAGTTGGCTGCTCGTGTTCTGGAAGGTGTGAAAGTAGAGCTGGTGTATAACAACGCCCTGCACTTCGTTCGTATCCGGATCAACGTCCTTCTGGACAAAGTTGGTTCTAAATCCACCAATGCTGTTGCAATGACTGAATAAGGAAGCCTAGATGGAAACTCAAATTTTAACTCCTTATGCGTATGACCCTAAAAAGGTCAAACTGTATCTGATGCAGCAGCGTGTCACTGGCTTCGCTGCTGACACCAAGATTGTTGTTTCAAGAAACGAAGACAACATTTATCCCCACGTCGGTGTGGATGGCGAAATGTCTGCAGCTCTGTCCCGTAACCAATCTGGTGTTATGACTGTATCTTTGCAGAACACTTCTGTATGGAACGCTTACCTTTCTGACTGGCAGAAACAGGCATCGATTACTGGCCTGGTATTCTTCCCGGTTCTGCTGGAAGGTAGCCAGGGCCCTGGTATTTCCACAATCGGTTGGATCCAGAAACAGCCTGACCTGACTTACGGAACCGAAGTAGGTCAACTGGACTGGGATATCGGTATTCTGGATGCATGGCTCAACCGTGATAACATCACTGGTGCTCTTACTGGCCTCGCAGGTCTTGCAGGTATTATCTAAGGGCACACTTTAGCATAAGCCTCACCTTCGGGTGGGGCTTTTTGCTTTTATGGTTTTGACACACGTTCTTGAATTGCTTGAAAGGTTAAATTGACAATGCACAATAATCATGGTAAAATACACAAATATGGTGCACAACATGACTAATAAGGATGCTATAAAATGGCTATAAACTTTAGACCTACAACAGAGATTGATTTAGCAGGGCACAACTTTGTGATCACCCACTGGGGACCGATGAAAGCAATGAAAAACATGCCTAAAATCGGTAAGATTGTGGCTGTCCCGCTAGGTGCTATCGGCGGATCTATTATCTCAGGCGGTCAGAACATGGCAGAAGTCCTTCCTACTGCTCTGGCTTACCTGTTCCAAGAACTTGATGATAACTCTATTGAAGAGTTATTTAAAATTTTGTTCGAAGATATTACCGTAGATGGTGTGGATAAGCTTAACCCGGATGTTGTGTTTGCAGGGCATCTGCTGGAGATGATTAAGCTGGCAGGTAAGGTTCTGGAGGTTAACTACGGCTGTTTTTTCACACAAGACGGTTTAGGAAGCCTTCTGGAGATGTTACAGCAGATGGGTATGATTCAGCAGGTGAACAACCTGGATCAGACTCCGGAAGAGCAGGAATAAGCAAGGTTGTTGTGAGGGCCAGTGAGTGGGCAGCCAAGAACAGTTCACTCAACTGGTTCGACTTTCTTTGGTGCAGGGTGCTCAAGAATTTCAAAGGGGAAAATTTTGAATCGCTAAATCTTGCAGATATGGCGTATTTCCTGAAGCTCTGTGAGTATCTTGATATCGAAGAATTCCTAGATACCGTCCAAAACAGGGAAATGGAGCGGGAGCAGAAGGCTGCCGCAGCTGCTGCGAAAGCTAAGCGCAGGAGAGGATAATCTAAGGGCCGGATTCCTTTTCTGGGATCTGGCCCTTTTTATTATGAGGAAACCATGGCTACAAACAAAATAGTTGCCACAACAGTCAACAAGATTGGCTTTGAGATAGAGAACTCCTCCTACAAAAAAGCTGTAGAGAAAATTCGCAGTATTGGGAGGGAGTTCAGGAAACTGGGCGAAGATTTTAACTCAGCCAACCCCATGAGCAGATGGCAGGCGGTAGCTGTTAAAACCCAGCAGACAATGCAGCGGGTTGCCAGACAGCAATCTCAGGCAAATGCTAAACTGCACAGAGAGAGCGTAGCACAGGCCAAGAAAGAGGCTGCAGTAAGGGCTGCAATAGAACGTAGGGAGAATGCGAGACGTAAACAAGCTGTAGGTAATCTTACCGCTAAAAATCCAGAAATGGCTAGGATGCGTAAGTTCTACCAGCAGCAAGCTAAAGAGGCCAAAAAGGCTGCCAAATCTGCACCAGTGTCTTACGGTGGTTATAAGGCACCTAAGGCAAGAGTTTTGGCTAATGCCAAATCTTTCAAATATATCCCCGGTAACCCTAATATGGGTGGTGTGGCTTCCGACCCTAACCTTGTGAAAGCTCAGACAGCCGCTATGAATCGTTATCATAGACAGCTAAGAAGAGACAGTAAAGCTGGTATGGATAATAAGCTTATGTCGGATCGTGAGGCAAGGAGAACCCACCTCTACAACTCCGCGATAAGACTTTCTGCCAAGTATGGGGCCGGATTCCGTGGAAGCTTGCCAGGATACTCAGAGTTAGAGTCCAGGTTTGCTCGCGGGGAGATGAAGAAGTCAACCTTTAACGCCCACCTGTCAGCGCTGCAGTCTGGGTTTAAAAGCGCCACCAGCCAAACGCTTACACTAGGTGATGCCATGAGAGACCTACGTAGATCTGTTATTAATGCAACAGCTGCGTATACGGCTTTTTCTGGATTTGCTGCGGTTAACAGATCCGGTCACATGATGGAGGGGGCAAGTGCTGCTCTTACTGCTGTTACTGGAGATCCAAACAAAGCCAACAGTGAGGTTGCGTTTGTCCAGCAAGAGGCTATGCGTCTTGGTTTTGATCTCAAATCTGGTCTTCAAGGTTACGCCCAGATGTCGGTAAACGCCAAAAACCAGATGACAAATCAGGAAGTGCATGAGCTGTTTTCTGCATACTCACAGTATGCTGCTGCTTATGGTGCCGATGAGGTAAAATACCAGCGCGGTATTATGGCTATCCAACAGATGCTAGGCAAGGGACAAGTAATGTCCGAAGAACTGAAGCAACAACTTGCTGAAGCATTGCCCGGTGCATACGAACCTTTTATCAAGGCCACCAAAGAGGCTTTTGGTCTTTCTGAACTCTCCATGGATCAGTTCATGGACATGATGAAGAAAGGTGAGGTTAAAACAGCCAAGATCATGAAGTATGTGGCTAAGTACATGAACGAGGCATCTGCAGCTGGTTATGAAAGAATGCAGAAGTCTAACGTGCTGGCAGAAAACAGACTGAAAACCTTCATCGAACTGACTCGTCAGAAACTGTTCACCCGTTGGTCCGACGAACTAACAGAGTTCTATTATACACTAATCCGCACTGGTGAGACTCTGCAATTTGTGTGGGATGCCTCTGGTGATTTTGTTAGCGGGTTTGTGAGAGGCCTTAACTGGGTAGTTGGTGAACTAAACAACACCATAGTCAAGATCCGCATGTTTTTCCTTGAATGGGGGATTAAATGGGGATTCATAACAGCTAAGACGAAGGAATATTCTGAAGAGCTTCATGACACCTTTAGTTATGCTAAATGGGCAGGGTTTGCTGCTGCCATTATGCTGGTAGTGAACGCCCTAACAAAAGGTTTTGTCATGGCATCCATGCTTGTAAAAACCTTTAAATTCCTTAACTCTCTAAGGGGTGCAGCCGGAGCAGCGGGTGCCGCTACTACAGAAGGATCTGGTGGTGGTGCTCCGGCAGGAAAAGGGGGAGGTGGCCTCAAGACACCTGGTGGCAAAGTTGGTCTGCTCGGTAAGTTGGGCATTATCGGTACAATACTAAGCGCCGGGGAATTGTTTAATGACCGTTACAACCCACTAAGTGAAAGAAATCAGCAGCTGGATACCATCAGTGATATGATTCGTAAAGATATCATATCTGGAGGTAACGGGTTTGTTAATCCTTTGGACACCTTACCGGGAGGGACTCTTCCGTTACCAGGTGGTCCTGGTTTTGCTTCTCAATTAAGAACTATGGAAATGCTGCCTTTAGAGATCAGTGATGGGAAAATCACGATTTCAATAGATGAGGGTGAGTTTAACAAAATATTTGATGCAAAACTGGAGTGGGAGAACAATAAAGATATCAACTTCATGTCTACCGACCTTTGGTAATAAACTGTGCAGGGGGCTCTGGCCCCCTTTATTCTATCAGTGTTGTAAAAACGGCTATTTTATGATACAATATTTAGATGGTATCGGAGTGTCCTGGAGAGGTTATGCAAAGTAATATAGTTGATGAAAAAGACCTGTACAAGCCTCGAGAGGTTAAATCTCCAAAGGCTGAAAAGGCAGAGCAGCAAACCGAAAGCGATGTAAAGTACACTATGTTTGTCAGCGGTCTTAACTATGGCGGTCGCAACATAGAGATGAAGGGTAAAAACTTTACTAACGATCTTGCCATTATCTTCGATCAGGTTGAGAACTACTCTTTCAAACATTCTGTTGATAAGACGGGGTTTGCGGTGGAAGATAAATCTACCCTGTCAGACCACGCTGTAATTAAAGATGGTGTATTTTCTTTTACTGGTAGGGTAAATACATCTCCACATATAATCTATGAGCAAAACTACATCGATAGGAATACTGACTCTAAAAACCCTGCAGCATCTATGCGACCAAGTGCTGCACTGGAGGCTTTGACTGAGATCATTAATAAGCGACAGTTGGTTTCTTTGGTTACCGAGGAGAGACTTCTTGAGAACTACATCATAACCAGTCTTTCTGCCAGCAAGTCTGTTGGTGAAGGTGCTGCAATGGTTTTTGATGTAGAACTTACGGAGTTCCGCACATTCTACTTGAACAAGGTTGTTAATGCAACTGTATACAGCAATCCCAAGAAAGTAGGCAAGACTCAACAAAAAGGTGCTGTCAACGATTGTAAGAATGGCAGTAACGTAGGTAACAAGAGAGACACAGGGGCATTTGCAGACACTGCATCCACAAATGCTGCAGAGGAGTGGCAGCCATATAAATCTATGATGTGGACAGATGAAAACGGTGTTACCCAATCGGCTGCGGATTGGTATTATCAGGAATATGGAAGACCTTCTACCATAGTCCCATCTGAGCAGGGAAACTACGACAAAGTTAACGGGAAATAAGGGGGCGCATAATGGAGCTTAAAGATTGGTGCATAATCACCTTTGTGTGGGACATTGACGGCTTTCCTGATCAAACCATGCGTGTTGTTTTAGACAATGAAACGTATGAAATGCGTATGCAATGGAATGAGAGGGATGAGTCCTGGTGGTTATCTCTTGGTCCAGTAGGTGACAGCCCTTTAGTAACCAGAAAAGTAACAGCTTGTCAAGATATTTTAGACGGACTGCATTACAGGGATGATTTACCGAAAGGTAGACTAATGGCGCTGTCGTTTAAAGACGATCAATATTGGGGCAGGGTTGGAAGATATAACCTTGGGGCAAGATCTGAGCTACAACTTGTATACGGCACCCCGGTTGATCTTTACAAGGAACAGCAAGGGTTAGAATAATGGCAGAGTACAGACGTAGAACATGGCGATTATTGTTTGGTCGTCCGGTAGAGCATGGTGGTAAATCAAAAACCAATATCCCAAAATCTGTTGAAAAGAAAGGGGAGAGTGATTCCGGAGTTTATGAAGTTAGCTCAGACACTGGTGCTGCCAATATAGAGTTTGACATACAAAAGGACAATACCAAAGAGCCAAACAAAGGTTATGTGACAGTTTACAACCTGTCTGACGATACAGTTAACTATCTGGATATGCATCAGGCTGATGCCCTTGCAGTTATGTTTGAAGCTGGCTATGATGATGAGAACCAGTTGATATTCTCCGGAACTGTGGAGTTTGTTGAAGACAGATGGGAAGGTCCGACCAGAAAAACTAAGTTCATCTTTGGGGATGGTACTGAGAACATCATTAAGTGCCAAAGCACAAGATCTTATCAGAAAGGCACACCTCTGAACTCTGTGCTTAATGACCTACTGAAGGATATGAACTTGCCAAAAGGTAGGGTTGTTGGTTTTGGAAACCAGACTTTGCAATACTCTATGGCTTTCTCTGGAAACACTGCAGAGAACCTCCGCAGGTTTGCAAGGCTGACCAACTCCACATTTAGCGTTCAGGATGGAGCTTTGTATTGGACCAAGGTTGGAAAAAGGTTCAAAGACTCTGTGTTTGAAATAAGTGCAGAGTCTGGGATGCACGGATCGCCTACCCCTAAAAACCCAGAACCTGCTAAAAAACGAAAAGCTAAAGCTGCTGCCAAAGGTGGTTCGACATCTAAAAAGAAAAAGAAAAACCCGAGAGAGGATGTTGGCCTTACTGTAACCACATGCCTTAACGGAGCTATCCTCCCAGAGTCAACTATTTATCTTAAAAGCAAGCAATATACAGGATTCTATAAGGTAATCACGGTGCATCATAAGGGCACCATAGAAGGAGGTGATTACACTACAGAGCTTGGCCTTGGGGAAACAGTGGGTGGAGTTGTTGACAAAACTGAGGAGGTATAATGGCAATAAATAGGAAAGATGCTGCTGTAAGATCCTTCATAGAAAAAATAATGAGGGACTACCACACAAGTATCAGGGCCAGAGTTGTCAGTGTAGACTACAGTATCCCTTCTGCAGCCGTGCAGCCAATAGCTGAAACCACGTTTGATGACGGAGATGTGGAGAGATACCCTCTTATCTATGACGTTCCAATTCAGGTGATGTCTGCAAACAGCGGAAAGGCAAGGCTAACACTTCCTATTAAGGCTGGGGATGTTGTAGGATTGCAGTTTTCAGAGAGAAATGAAAACAATAACGACGATCAACAAACTCACGGCCTGTTTCCAGGGTGGGCAATCACCTCTGTCCATTCAGACTCAAACGCTTTACAGATTGATCCTGACAACGTAGAGTTATGGAATGATAGGGTTTATTTTAAACTGACACCTTCTGGCGATTTTGAGCTTCAAACACCCGGTGGGACATTACGGTGCGACAGCAGTGGGGAGTTTTCTTTCACTAACGGGGCTGCCAATTTGCGAGCTGCTGTGGATGGAAATATCAGAATGAATGGTGCCACAATAGACCCATCGGGTAGAATTATAACTGCTGCTGGTGTGGATTTGGATTCATTCTATGCAGAATATAAAGGTCATACCCACTCTTGCCCTGATGGCGAGACAAGTGGACCGCACTAATAGAGGGCTTTCATGGCTACGCTTTATAGTGATATATTGATGGACCCACAGACAGGCGATTTGGCGATAGACAAAGGTCTTGAGTTGATAGATTCAAACCAGGTAAGTCTGCGCCAGCGCTTGTGGATGAGGTTTAATACGTGGAAGGGGAGCTGGTACTTTGACGAGTTGTTTGGCTTCCCTTATATGGACTTTCTCAGTAAGAAGGTCATGAAGACTGTTCTTGATAACAAGATTATGGAAGTGGCAAGACAAGAGCCGGATGTGCTAAACATCATAAACTTCCAGTCTACCATGGATCGAAGATCGAGAACATACCAAGCGTTCTTTGAGGTTGTTACCAAAGAGAACGAGATTGTAAGACTGGCTTTCGTAGGTCTTGATCAGTTCACCTACCCACAGCCTGATTCTGGGACAACCTCTCTCTGTGATGATGAGGGTTGGATTAAGTGGGCCAATAAACTGTACTATCTGATCAACTTCAGATTGCCTAGAACCGGAGATGCCACATGGTGGAACCAGTATGCTGGTCCCGAGATGGAAAACCCGATCCCTGTAGGCTCTCTGTTGACTCAGGATAAAGATCTGCTGATGACTGAGGCAGAACAAACTATTAACCGCAATACCTGGACGCTTGCTCCAGATGAGCGCGAATACTCTGGTGTTATTGCTACCTCCAACGATGAGGCTATTGCCAACCAGTCTGGTCGTGCTATTGATGTTAACTAAGGAGAAATCATGGCTGTAGCTTATCCTACAATACCAATTCCAGATCTTGAAGATGCAGAAACAGTCCTGAGTGATGACTTCTTGGTTGTCAACCAGACTGATGGGACAAGAAAGGCTAAGATTGACGATGTTGTCAACGATCTTAGTATTACTAAGATAGTCTATTTCACAGAGGGTGGTTATCTTAAGAGCAAGAAGGACTTTGCTTATGACCCAGAAACTAAACGCTACTATACGTGGAACGGGGATTATCCTAAAATAATCCTCCCAGACTCCACTGTAGATGGTGCTGGGGGTGTGTCTGCAAATGCCTGGTCTGTTTTTGGTGAGCTTGCTGCAACTTCTTCTGGCAGAATAGTTGATTACGGATCTATCGGTGGTCAGCTTGATATGGATCTTGAAGTTGCGGATACCTTTAAGGTTCGACTAACTTCAAATACCACAATCTCTTTTGAAAATCAAACAGAAGGTCTTGAAGGGGTGGCGAGAACTATAACCGTATGCATTACTCAGACCTCTGGCGGCAACAAAGTCTATTGGCCTGGTAATGTTAAATGGTCCTACGGAAGAGATCCTATCCTAACATTTACAGCTGGTGCAACAGATATTTTTAAGTTGGAAACCTACGACAACGGGTTAACTTGGTACGGGGCACTGATCATCGCAGGAGCTATCTAAGATGCGTATTCAACACAACATTGATAACGTATTTCAGATGATTGAGGGGCACAGGAAGTGCCTCGATAACAACACAGGTATTACCAACACACCTACACAAAATAAGCTAGTAAACCCTGATGGTCTTATAGCTGCAGGGTGGGCAGGTAATAAGATAAATAATGATTGGGCAATGCATGAGTCCCAAGCTGTGTTGATTCTGGGATACATTGAAGCATACAGGGCATCGAAAAGCGATTTCTATCTGGATAGGGCAAAAGATGCTTGGGAAGCTTACAATAGTCATCTTCTGGGTGCATATGCTGTAGAAAGTAAAATGCAAAGATTGTCCCACCACCCTCTGTCCACAGACGGGGTTCCATCACATGGTGGGTTTAAAGATGTGGTGGTGTCTTTTACTAATGGTAGAGGAAAAATCCCAGCTGGATCTCCGACATGGGGAGAATACCTGGACAAGGCATTCCAAGCATATAACGGTGTGTTAGGAAGAAACACTGTAGACTCTGATGTTTACGGCGGCACAGATGCTAACCCAGATTGGACAACATCCGGATTAAGTTGGTGGGTTGAGTGGTATATAGCATGGGATGGTAACCGCTATTGGGCTAACGGTAGCATAGCCGACAGTGGTCATACGTCTGTAGAGTTCGGCACAATCCAATTACAAGATAAGGGTGTTACAGGCAGCCACAAGGTGACCTATTGTGTAAGATTACCTCAAGAGCAGGGTGGATCGGTGATACCTGCAGGATCCCCTGTAATTGTAAATCCTATAAACGTGGTTGCAGATAACCAGGCCCCAGAGTTGGACGGGGAAGAGATGTGGTGTGACGCTTGTTATCAACTCTACACCTTGACAGGTGAGGAAAAGTATTACACCGCGTTTAAACAGTCTTACAACAAGTTGCTTAATTTCAGTGATATAAACGCCTACGATAAGCTGTTTAGAAAGACCACGTTGATTAAGGCACCGTTCACAGATGGTACTTGCCTAGTTGCAGGGACAGTTCCTGTCATGAGCAGGGACAGTGACGGGTATATCAATTTTAGAATGAACGCACGCCAGCCTTGTGAAATAATTCAAAAAGGGACTACATACAAAATAGGCAGAGATGCTGAAATTGTTATGAATTTCGGAGGAGAAGGGGTTCTGTTCCAGCCACATTTCATCCTTAATGATGGCAACAATAACAAAAAACAGTACAGGATAGGGGTTCCTTTTGGAGGGGCAGAGGTAACAGAAATAGTTGCCAAGGTTACTGATTTCGTAGAGGTGGTTGGTAAAGACGGTAATCCGTATCTCTTACCTAAAGAGGAAAACATTGCCGTAAGCGGTGGTGCTAGTGTTAGTATGCAGTATGATACCGACATTTACAACCACTCTGACAACTTCACCCGCTGTAATATAGCAAGAGGCAAAGTAACTTTCAATTTTGGAAGAGAGATTTCTTTAAACTCAGTAACTTATCGATCAGATGATGAGATGGTAAGGGTCAAATTTCTTGACAAAGACAGGTGGTTATGGTATGCTGATCTATATGCCACTAATGGACAATGGATAACAGAAACTCTTACTCTAGGAGATTTCAAACTAGATCCGACACAACCTCATCACACCGAAGAAGAGATTAAACCTTTCTTTGCTAATCCTAAGGGGCTCACCTCTGTAGATTTCAGCCTAAGCGACAGGCAGATAGGTAATGGCTTGTTTGATCTATATTGCGTCAACACACTACCGCAATTTTATATTGCAGATAGGGATGCCTATCTAATCTGGTTTAGCGTATGGATGGCAAGCAAGACAGAATCAACCGCTAAGGTTGGCGATTGCTATGTCAGAAACTACAAGCAAGGTGCATACAGGCACACACCGGGTGTGTTCCCTGCCGGAAAGGTGATAGATAAGGAAAACTATCTCTTAGAGGAAAAGCCAAATTGGCCCTACCCTGGCATGCAATACCCAGCAGTCTACTGCATGGGTGCAGAAAACATAGATCGCCATAGATTGTCAAATACAACAGGCTTTCTGTATGACGCTCAAGTCTGGTATAATAATACATTTAAGACAGAGGGTCCAGTTGCCTCACGTTATGTATGGCAAAGAGGTAATGAAGGGTTGACTGGTTGGTGGGAGATGGTAGATAACTCTAAACTCCAGTCAAGATCTTTTGTTGCTGCGTGCCGCACAATATATGAGCTCAAGAAACATAAAGAACCTGTTGATGAAAGACTGTTCCTGTTCTGCCAGAAATGGGCATGGTTCCTCAACAGATTCCAGTCATCTCATTCAGGAAATCTGCCTACAGACTTTAACACCTCTGGGGGATATTCTTATCAAGACAGGGGAGACAGGATGTGGGTGGTAGGTGAATGGCTTGCAGGTTGCTGCTGGCTAGGTCTGTGCGGGTATTCAGAGACAATACCTCAAATAGATATTGTTGTAGAAGCCTGTGTGAAGCTACTGCAAAAGCACCACTTCATTAATGGGGATAATGTTTTAAACGGCTGCTGGGCAGTTTCTGATCCGGTAGGCTATCACTCTGGCGAAATCCTTCGCGGTCTGGGCCTCTATGCTCAATACCGTGGATTGTACCTTTAACATAGGGGGCTGTTTGCCCCCTTTCAGGAGAAAGAATGGCTGATATTAAAGTTGTCAGAATTGAATCTCTTCCTGCCACTACCGCAGTGACAGAGGATGATTACCTGGTTGTTCAGCAACCAGACCTGACCCGTCGTGTAAAAATTGGCGATGTTGTCCATGTGGATGGGACTGTTTCTCATGTAATCTCCTTTAAGGAAGGTGGTAAGTTAAACGGCCCAATGGATTTTGCCTACTTCGAAGAGGAAGACCTCTACCTGCGTTGGAAAGGCGAATTTCCGCACACTGTTCCTGCACTGTCTTCACCGTACGCTGATGGTGGGATTACTGACGCTGCATGGATGGTATATACTGACCCGTCCTTAAGGGAGGAGCTGGAATCTACCATTGGCGCATCTATGATCATGACAGCCGAAGGGCAGTCTGTCCAGGATGTAATGGATGTTACTGTTCAGACAGCTAACGATGCTAAAGCACTTGCACAGCGTGTAGATTTTGGTACAGTGCACACTGTAGGCGATGTTATTCACCTTGATAACTTTGTTGGCCCTGCAGTTATTGAAGAGGGAAGAACTACCAACTACCCTTCTGTAGCAGCTGGTGAAAAATTTCTGAACGGTGTGGTATCTCGTCGTGATACTACAACTGTTGATGGTATTTTCCGTGGTGCTACCTCAGGAGCCATGTATACCATTGCAGTAACCAACGGTGTAGCAACAACAAAAAGAATAGCACTTCGTGATGAATTTAAACGCCTAGAGGCAAACAACCCAACAAGAACAGTTATCCGTGCTGGAGATGATTTAAACACAGCAGGGTACTTGCAGCTTGATGCAACAGGCCGTTGGGGTATGTGGAACCAACAAACAGCTTCGTGGCAACCTCTTGCTATAGAGCAAGGCGGTACAGGGGCCAGAGATGTAGCAGGTGCACGCATTAACTTAGGGGCTTTCTATAAGCAACGTGCAGCCCTTGAGCCAAATTTCAATATCAATAACTTGACTGGTAATCAGGATGGTGTATACTACCAGCCGATGACTGCTTATGCAACTGAGGCAAATGGTTACCCTGCAGGTTCTGGTGCTGGTCACTTGATTGTTTGGCAGAACAATGCTAACGGCGGTACAGGTTGTCGTCAGGAATACTATCCATTCTCTAACGTAGATGTTTGGTATTTGAGAACCTATCAGGCCAACACAAATCAGTGGACTGCATGGCAGCCGATGGTCAGACCTCGTAATGATGATACCTTTAGAACGCACATCGGTCTTGGGTCCAGAAATTCCCCTACCTTCGGGCACCTTTACCTGTCTCAAAGCTCTGCTGATGTTAAGTCGGCATCAGGTATTGTTAACGGGGACAAATATAGTGCTGACGGTGTCCTTGAGCATGGGTATAGGATCTACTCTGAGGTAAGAAACGACAATAAAGCTTGGTTGACAATCCACCTGCACAAAGGTGCAAAAGGATCTGAAACTCATAGATATTTAGGTTTCCGCGAAGACGGTGTATTAGTCTGCCCTAAATATATGCAAGTTGGGGATCTTACTGGTCAGCTGACAAACTGGGGGCTTGGAGAGTGGATTCGTAGTTCAGGGGCAGAAAGAGGTTTCTGGGGGTCCAAGAAAGCCGCCAAGATGGTCATCTGGGATGGCGGGATGGACGAATCCGGTAACGGCAGTTTGGAATGGGGTGTTTATAACAACCGGAAGGCCAAGTGGGAACCTTTACCTCACGCCGCAGGTGGTACCGGGGCTACAACTTTAGCAGATGCTCAGAATCTGTTCAAAGTTCCTATAGCAGCAGGTGTAAAAGACTTATTAACACTGCCAAGAACCGCAGGGATGGAAGATGGGAAATACTACCCAATTATCGTTAGAACAGATCCGTACTATGCTCCAGCAACTGGCACTGATATTACTATAGTCACCAGGTCTTCATCTGGAAATGACCCTATGAACTGTGCGACCTTACAGTGTCACTATAGAACTGGTGGTTGGACAGACAGAGGAGACTCTTTCTACGGGGTAGTAAATTTCTACCAGAATGAAAAAGCAATTCTTGGGATGGTTGCTCCAACAAGGGGTAAACAAGAATATGTTGCTTTCTATGCAGAGGCGCGTGCTTTCCCTGTCAGCATATACGCAAGTAGAAATGTTGTCGAGGTGTTTACCAGAGAGCAAGATTACCAGGTTGGCTCTGTAACAAACAATCAGGACGGTGTTAAATTCGTTGCACCTCTCCAGTCAGCAGATTTGAATCTTGCTGTTCTTGGAGATAACAACACCAATACCAGACCTATTGTTGACTTCAAAGGTACCTCTGGGTTCTACACTGGCGGCGGCACACAGTGGCACTATATAGGCACTGCTGAACGCTATGCTGTGATGAGCAAAATGAATATGCCAAAAGTTGAGCTGTGGGCAGATGGTCTTGACTATTTGTGCTACGGCAGCTCTAGAAAGGCGTTATTCTCTAATGCAGGATTCCAGTGTGCCTCCGATGGGACAGAGGATCTGACTAACGGTACGTTTACCTCTAAATGCGGTAATGGTGCTGGTCTCAAAGGTCGGGCAGAGTTCAGATCTACTCCGGAAGCGGGTCAAGTTATTGTTCGCGATGTTGTAGGCACAGCTCATAGATTCTACAACTTCAACAAAGATGGTACTTTCTCAGCACCTGGTGGTTTTGTATGCCACACTGGTGGAGACTGGAACAACCAGTTTGGGAATAATAATCCGTCCAAAATAATGGCTGGCAACGTCAACGGACCTGAAGGTTCAATGGTTGTTGGCGGGGTGTCTGTAGCATTTTCTGGAAATTATGCTTTCCAGATAGCTGGTCGCCTTGATAGGTTGTATACCAGATCTATCGAGGGTGGTGCTCACAGACCGTGGAACAAGATCTTCTCACACAGAGGTGTAGGTCTTGGTTCTACAGACCTAAACACTTACGATGGTACTTGTGAGGGCATCTACGACCAACCGCTTGATGCCAACTCGACATCTGAAAGACATTACCCAGCACCGTACGCTGGTACTCTGATTGTTTACCAGAACAATGCAAACAATCCGAAAGGATGCGTACAGGAGTACATCACACGTTTTGGTGACAGATACACGCGTGTTGGTAACATGGATAGAACTGGTTCCACTTACATGTGGGAAGTTTGGCGGCATGATTCTGGTAAAGCTATCCAGTTACGCCCGAATCGCAATGTTGATGAAACAGATAAAGAGCTGTGCATTCATGTTGGTGGTTCTGAAAATCCCAGCAACAACGGTAACTTACCTAAGGATGATGCTGTACTCCATTATTGGGGTAACGGCAGCACAGGGGATCGTCCAAACGTGTTAGAGTTTAAGGTTCTTGACGAGTCTCAAGCAAATTGGGTATGGCATTGCGGTACCTTGCCGGATAAATCAAGATATCTTTCTGTAAACGGTGCTGTGAATTGCGCATCTGTCAATCAGAGTTCTGACAGGGACCTGAAAGATAACATAGCTGTTATTCCTGATGCATTAGAAGCTATTCGGAAGATGAAGGGCTATACTTACACTCTTAAAGAGAACGGTATGCCTTATGCAGGTGTTATAGCACAAGAGGTGCTTGAAGCGCTGCCGGAAGCAGTTAGCTCTTTCGTGCAAAGAAAGGAAATCCCAAACCCTGATCAAGATGGAACCCCTTTGATAACAGAGGAAAGATTCTACAGCGTGGATTACGCAGCCGTAACAGGCTTGCTTGTCCAGGTTTGCAGGGAACAGGACGATAAAATAACCGCCCTTGAGGAGCAGGTTAAAAAATTGACAGAGGTTGTTACTGGGTTGCAAGAGAAACTGAAGTAACTGTTTTGCCCTCGCTTCGGCGGGGGCTTTTTGTTTGTATTGCGTATTAACTCAAAATCTGGTAAAATAGCTATCATGATTGTTTAACCGGGAGGCACAATGTTTTTATGGGAAAGGCCTAGATACCTTCCAGATATTAGATTGGAGCTGCTGGCAGATATTGTTACGTTTAAAAGTCCGTTTACAGGTAAAACGCAAAAAGTAACCTATGCCACACCTAACTGGAAAGGCACTTTGACGGTTTCCAATATCAGTGAGTCACAGTTGCTAGAGCTTAAGAGCTTTGTCGATCAGGTGTATAAAGATGGGAACATATTTCTTATTAAAACTTACGGTCACTCAGTAACAGCTAATGAGCCAATCGCCCTCGGGCCTACTGGTAACGACGATTTTTTGAAGACGGTTGGGTGGGAGCCAAACAGAGACATAGCCAGAGCCGGGGATAAAATATCTGTCAATGATGAATTGAAAGTGGTAACAGCTCCAGTGCGTAGCGATGGTGTTGGGTCTGCTGTTATAGGTATATCTCCAAGACTTAGAAAACCTATTGCCGCAGGGGACACCATGAAGATAATAACTCAATCTCCGAAGGGTAGGTTTCATATCAGAGATATTTATAAAATTAAGCAAAAAGTCGATGCTATGCAAAAAGGTGATAATATAGTTATCAACTTCTTTGAGGATTTTTAAGATGATCAGAGCGCCATTAGATAATTTATTTCTTGAAAAGCTGGAGCTTGATGGTGTTGAGATCTTAATTGCTGCAAAGCTGGAGCTACCGACAGGAACTGTCAGGGTGTGCTCAGGCACTGGTGTTGTAGTAATTGAGGGGCAACATTTTATAGGGATAGGGGGATCAGCAACATTAACTGCTGTGTCTGAGAAAGATGCCACCAACTTCGGATCTGTGGTAGCAACATTAAACGGGTTTGATCCTAAGTATGTGGGTGATCTGCTGAAGACAGAGTATTCTGGTTGTCGTGCCACGTTGTACATTACCGCTATGGAGAATGGTCTGCCTGTCACAACCAATGGCTTGTTTGACGGTCTTATAACAGATATGGCTATTCAGACAGGAGAGAATAGTGCTTTGTCCATATCCATCTCTTCCATCTTCAACAGCTGGTTAAGAGGTTTTCCTTATCGGTACACTGAGGAAAGCCACAGCTCAAGAAACGATAACGACAGATTTTTTAAATATGTGGATCAGGTGGCGAGCCGCCCGATCATTTGGGAGGTTTAATGAGCACACATCCTCGTTTAGTGGACTGGCAAGAAAGATTGTGGAAAGTGTTTGACGAAGAGGCCACCATACCTTTTGAATGGGGATTCCACGATTGTTGCACCTTTGCGGCTAAGTGTGTTGATGCCCAATACGGAACAGATTTTCTTTCTAACTTCGAAGGAACGTATAAAACAGAGTTGGAAAGCAAGAGATGGTGCATGCTTCATTTCAAAACCACACACCTGCCCACTATTTTTGATTTCTTTATGACTCGGCTGGACACTCCTAAACAGGTTCAGCGTGGCGATATTGTTATCTTCAAAGGTCTGAACGGCCTCACAGCTGGTGTGTTCTGGAACAACCAGATTTGGGCGAAAGGTGATAAAGGGGTCTTTATGTTCGACATGAAAGATTCTATCGTTGTTGATGTCTGGAGGTATTAATGCCAATTGCAATGATTGATAACATCGTTGCTTCTGCAAGATCTTCAAGTTATGACTGGAACGCATCCAAGGCAGCTCTGGCTGACAGCCTGAACACTGTTACCACCAGAACTCTGGATAAGATTTTTGAGGGCAACAAATCTTACAGAAGTCAGCAAGATAGACAAAAGCTTCTCAGATCTTCTGCTGCACCCTGCTCTGTAGTGTATGGGAAGACACGCACATCCGGATTGCTTGCGTTTTTGGAGCAGGACAGAGACAGAACCCTCCATTGTGCTATTGTTCTTGCCAATCATCCTCTAGAAGGTATAGAAGACATACTCATCGACGGTAATCCTATTTCCTCGTATGGAGATCTGGTATCGTGGGAGCTACATAACGACAGAAAAACATCTGATCCTTTCATGGGTACACACTGCCCATCATGGTCACCTGACATGATAGGTAGAGGGATCAGTTGGCTACGTGCCAGCTTCAGGTTTGACCCTAACAAGTTTCCTTTTGGGTTGCCAAACGTTACACTCGTTAAGGTTGGTAAAAAATGCTATGATCCTCGCATCAGTAAAGAGGTGTATACCAATAACGCGGCCTTGGTGATTCTAGACTATTTAAGAACGTACCTTAAATGTCCTGACGAAACCATCAACTGGGAGTCCTTCAAGGAGGCTGCTAACATATGCGACGAGGCGGTAAAAAACGCAGACGGAACCAGTGAGCGCCGATACACCATTAATGGCGAGTTTGACATGGACGAGGCTCCGGCAAGCATTATGGCAGAAATGCTGAAAGCTTGTGGCGCAGATCTCAGCTATGTAGCTGGTAAGTATGGTTTGCTGGTTGGTGCATACTATGGCCCGGCAACAATGACGCTGAGTGAGGATTGTGTCTGTGGTGAGGTTAAGATCTATCCGGAAGCCTCGTTTGACAAAAGATCCAACACAATAACTGGCAGATTCACCAGTCCGACCAAAGGGTATTCTGAAACAGATTTTCCATCAGTGTTTGTCCCAGAGTGGATAGAGAAGGATGGAGAAAGAAAGATAATCGATATAGACTACCGCTTTGTTACCAGCCCTTATCAAGCTCAGCGTGTTTCTGCAATATTTTTAAGACGTGCTAGAGCTGGCAGGATTATTGAAGTCACCTGCAATATGCGAGGTTTTAAATTTAAACCTGGCCGTTACGTTACAATGAATCTCCCAAGTATTGGTATAGTGGGCCAAGAAATGAGGGTTCTTGAGTGGGAGTTCACCAAAAAGGGCGGTGTCAAGGTAAAACTTCGTCAAGATGCTAAAGAGTGGAATGATGCCACAGGGCAACTTCCGGATTCTGGCGATGTAGATATTCCGATATCCCCATCCGGTGTAGCTCAACCGCAAAACTTCAGATACTCCGTCCTCCAAGCTGGGGAAATAACTCACGGTGTTCTGGCTTGGGACAACGTTGGGACTTACGCTCAAAATATTGTGCAGGTAAGAAAGAACGGAGAGATTGTTTGGACAGCACAGACAGTTGAGCAGTTTGTCCGAGTAGAAGGCTTGACCAAAGGGTCATACACAGCAACCGTGGTTGCAACATCCTATAAAGGTGGTGTATCTCCAGAAGCGTACTGCGAGTTTAACATTCAGGCACCTGAAGCTCCGGTTTCTGTAGAGGTTAAGCAGGGATATTTCGCTATCACCTTGATTCCGCATAGTAGGGATTTAGCAAGCGTAAGCACCCAGTATGACTTTTGGACATCTGGTATGACAAGGTTGCCAGACACCAGTGATGCTACCGTTACTTCAAAAGCCACCCGTATGGGTGTTGGTTCAACTTGGACGTCTGAAGGTCTCCAGAACGATAAGGTTTATTATTGGTATATTCGAACCACAAACGCTTTTGGTAGCTCTCAGTTTGTAGAATGCGCTGCACGCTGCTATACCTCTATTGAGGATTTGATGCCTCAGATAGATGCTGAATTCAAAAAGACAGAAACTTATAAAGAGTTGATGAGCACTTTGGATTCCTCTATTGAAGAGGTTGAAAATCGTGTCACAGAACTTAACAGGTACATGGATGGTAGGGTAGATGAAGCGTTCCAACAACTTGGGGACAGAATAGGTGCGGTAGTTACAGAAACAACTCAGAAGTTTGAAGATGTCAATGGTAACATTACAGCGCTGGATAGGAAACTTGTTGCTGCACAGAACAAATTCACCAACGATCTGAACACTGAAAGTGGCAGACTGGCATCTCTGATCGAGACAACCAATAAAGCAACTACTGATCTTCTGAACAAAAAGACAGAGGCTTTAGATGAGAAATTGGTTGCCGCCAAAGGTGAGCTGGTAGAGCAGATAGAGGGAGTTGAGAGCGGGTATTTAGCCGGAGATAAAACTCTGGATGGTAAGATCAATACTCAGAGAACAGAACTTGACGCAAGCATCTTGAGCACTAACCAGGCAACTGTGGATCTTTTGAACAGGACATCTGAAACTCTGGATCAAAAGATCAGTCAGACAAACGCGACGGTATCTAAAAACTATACCACCCTGGATGGCAAGATAACCACCGCAAAAACTGACCTCAACACCTTGATTGCCAATACCAACAAGGCCACCACTGACTTGTTGAATCAGAAAACATCTGCACTGTCAGAGCAGATAACTTCTGCACGTGGGGAGATTTCTACCAACAAGCAGGCGATTGATGCTTTGGATGGAAAACTGACTTCCACAAAAACAGCGCTGGATGCTACAATTTCCGATACCAACAAAGCCACTGTGGACCTTATCAACGGCACAGCGTCAGCTATTCGTCAAGAACTTGCTGTTGCTAAGCAGGAGATCATTGATGATGTTGGGGATGTGTCCGAGATCAGGGCTGCAGTAGCTACAACATCTAAGGCTGTAACCGACTTGGAGGGTAAAGTAAATGCTCAGTGGGGTACAAAAATACAGGTGGACTCCGCAGGGAATAAATATGTTGCAGGTATCCAGTTGGGGATGGAAGGGTCTGGGGGCCAAGTTCAATCCTACTTCATGGTTAGCGCAAACAATTTTGCGGTATACAACCCCGGCAATGGAACAGCAACCCTTGCTTTCGCAATCAAGAACAACCAAGCGTTCTTGAAAGACGCTTTTATAGAGAATGGCACGATCTCTTCTGCCAAGATCGCACAAGAAATTTCGTCAAACAACTACGATGGCAACGGGTACCATAAATACGGTTGGTATATTAACAAGAACGGGCACGCCCAATTTATGGATGTGTGGGTGAAAGGCAACATCAACGCCAGTTCTGGTAACTTCACAGGGGCAGTTAACGCCACTAGTGGTACCTTCCGTGGGGATGTTTATGCCAACAATGGTAGCTTTAGGGGCACCATAGATGCAACCGGAGGTACCTTCCGTGGGCGTGTAGAAGCTTCTGTTATCCGCGCTAACCAGTTCGAAGGTGCAATTGTTGCACACAGGACTTACGGAGATTGTGCTCCAGTATATAACTCCCGGCAAAGGGTTTGCCGTTGGAGGTGGAGATATGTGGACAACGTGCAAGGCCAAGGTAAAAACGTAACATTCTTCTTTAAACTGAACGGTACTCGTGCCAACTCTCAACTAAATGCGTGGATAGCTGGTCACCAACTACTTGCTGGCAAGAAGTACGGAAACGATAACGATGGCATGTGTGCAGTTGGGATAACAGGTCTAGGTGAACAAACTATAGACATTATTATCGAGATTTACACACCATGGTCAACAGGGAACGTGACAGGCATTACAATATCTTGTCCTACAGTCGTTGTAAGTCGTTCTAACTCAAGTTTCCAAGGTCCTTGGAATGAGTCTCACGACTAACAGTAAAGCCCCGCTTCGGCGGGGTTTATTTTTATGCTCAGATTGACTATTGTTACAAAATTTGGTAAAATACCTTGTAGAGATTTTCATACCGGAGGAGTGACGTGGCTAAGTATGGATTGACAGAGGCTGGTTTCGTTATACCAACCCTAAATGACCTAATCGTTGAAACTAAGCAAAGCCTGATCCGTGCTTTTGGCGAAAACTTCAACGTACAGAGTAACTCCGTTGCAGATAAGCTGACCACTATCTTCAACGAGCGAGAGTATCAACTTATTCTTATGGCAGCATCTGTATACGCATCACAGACGCTGTATGGGGCAGAAGGTATTTACCTGGATGAGCTTCTTGGAAGACAAGGTATTTACCGAAGAGGCCGTTCTAAATCATCAGGTACCTGCCAGTTGACAATCAACACAACTGTGCCGTACAATATGATTTACGATTCCAAAACTTACACACTGGACAGTGGGAACTTTGTTCTTAGCAATGACGTGCAGGTAGCGGGAAATCTTATTGCTCATAGGATAAACGCTCCAGATCTAAGAATTGGGAAATACAACTTTCAAATTACCAACCAGACAGATGGAAGTATCAAAACAAAAAGTCTGGTTTTAACAGATAAGGCTCTGGACTCTTCTGATCTGCCAAGCTTTTACGGAGAGATTAAGCAGTTCATTGTCGATAATACAACCCTGTTGAACGACGATTTGATTCAGATCGATATGTTGACAGGAACGTTGTGGATAGGGTACAATTCGAATCTTGATCAAGTTGGACTTAATAGTAGAGTAGATTTCAGGGTATCCCCGATTGTAGGGGAAAGAACTATTACCCTGGATGTTATCGCTAACGAGGCTGGTGAGCTGTCAAGAGAGGCAGAAACCGTGACAACAATGTCGCCTACTCCCAGCGGATTTATCAAACTCACCAACCGAGAAAGATTCAATGAGGGTAGGGATGTTGAGAAAGACTCAGAGTATCGCTTAAGAGCTTCCAGCACAAAACAGTTAACATCTAAGGCTACCCGTCCTGCAATCCTTAGCGCTGTAAGCGAGGTGAAAGGTGTTGAGAAAGTGAGAGTGTTCTCCAACAACACCGATAAAACTGATGCTAAAGGTATACCTCCTTACAAGTTCCAAGTGGTTGTGTTTGGTGGTGCAACGGAAGACATTTGCCAAGCACTTTACCAAACTATAGCCTGCACGAACAGGACTTATGGTAATATTTTCTACGATGTCACTACATCTGACGGTCAAACTGAAAGAATTTATTACTCCAAGGCAAATACCTACCGCCTAGATGTAAGAATTACCTACTCCGGTGCTGCGCTTTCCACAACCGAAAAAGATGCCATTACAGAGGCCCTTTTGCATGTTGTTAACGGACTAGATGTTGCAGATACGTTGTACAATATCCAATTGGTCGGTGCTGCATCTGCTGCTGTGTCGATAGGCAGATTTAATAGACTGGTAATTCAAGTTAAACCAGTAGGAGCTTCTGATGAAGCTTACACTACAAACGATATTGTTGCGAACATGACCGAGGTGTTTGACCTCGACGAAAGTAATATAACTTTCCAACAAACTATTTAAGGCGGCGAGATATGGCAGAGATTAAGTCGGATGTTAACCACATCCACACTCTGCCAGATTTTGTTCAGGGAGGTCTTGACTACCTGCCTGGAGATTTTCTGGCTGAGAAGGTTAATTTAGTCACATTCTTAACCGTGTACCTTAAAAGGTTGGAGGATGTTGATAAGATGCTGGTAGGTTTGGCTGAAGGAAGATTGCTTAACAATGCCAGCGGAAGATACCTTGACGAGGTTGGTAATCAACTTGGTATTCTTAGGAATGGACTTTCAGATGCTGATTTTCGTGCCACACTAATTATTCAGCAGGCCGCAGCATCAAGGGGCGGGACTCGCGAAGATGTCATCTCCACCTTGCGACAATTGTTCGGAAGAGACAATTTCGATACGTGGAAAGGAGACAACTTCCGGTTTGACATAAATATTAGAAAAACTTGCTTTGACATATTGCAGTCTATCGATCAGATCTTAGATATGCTACCATTGCCTTGTCATTTGCGTCTTACAGAATCGCAAGGGCAAGCTTTTGGTTTTGAAGGGGACTCTACAGCTCTTGGCTTCGGATCAGTGTGGGAAGAAAACCAATTCGGAGTTGGTGGGCTGGCTACTTTGCTGTATGTTCCTGACGTAAGACCTGATTGGGACACCACAACCATTTATTGTGAAAGTATTACAGTAAACGCAACTAGACAGGAGGGTTAATGGCAACAGCTGTTTTTAAACCTTACCGTGATTACTCTACAATGGCTGCACAGTTTCATTACCGCACAGTTCAGGATACTGCCGTTCCTGGTAGGGATTATGATCATGTTGAGGGCGATGTAACTATCCCAGTCGGGGCAACCAGTATTGAGATTCCGGTGGAAATTGTTGACAAATTGCCCAACAGATTGCCAAGAAGCTTCTTTATGGAGTTTTCATCAAAATCTCAAGGGGTGATGATTGGGACACAAAGGGCGAAATGTACAATAGTTTCAGATGAGAATCTTGACAGGATATCTTGGGATACTGTCGAGGAGAGAATGTTCCACCCAAGATATTGGGTTACAAATACTCAGCAGACTGAAAGTACCTGTATTGTTGCAGATAACAACTGTTGTATTAACCGTTTAGTGTCAAGAACATATGGAGGTGTGGCTGGGTGCATTTGGGAAACAGTTGACAAGTATGACCATTTCGGTATTGGGTTTGATGATCACTATGAGATGAGAAACACCAAGCTTTGGTTCAGAATGTCAATAACCAACGCCAGCAACTTCTCCACTCCTGAAAAGATGATTATGACTGTAGACCTTGTTGATGGCACAATCATCTATGTTCCTTTAGCTCAATATGCTGTCAGCATCTCAGAGGATAAGAATGTTGCAGAAATTCATATTGATTTTGAGGACTGCGTCGGGATGGACCAGAACAACAACATGATGGGTGTTGATCCTCGGCAGGTGAGAAGGATTTTAATACCGCTCATGCCTAAAGACTGGGTAAGTAATAGCACAGACCCGAGAACGGAAAATGTAGAGTGTGAGTTGCGCCTAGATTTGCTTCAGCCAGACACAGGCTGGAAAATGATGCAACTTAACAATATTCAGGTGAGAGAGCACGACGTTGGGATCTGCACCGCATATGACGATATGTGGAACGTATCTCCTTTAAGGGTGTTGAACAATATCAAGCGTCTGGGCTATACCGGAACCATAAACCATTATGTTGGTATGAGTCATTATTATGACTACACATGGTCAGGAACCCAATGGTCTATAAACAGAACAGGAGCGCTAAACGCTGCAGCTTATAAATGGCATGATGATTTTATGTACAATGCCAAACGACATAACTTCGACGTTATGCAATCTGTAAGTTTTGAGCTTTTCAGCGATGCCTGCCCGTTGGAATGGACCCAAAGAGACTGGAACGATAACTATGCTAAAACAGGCTATACGCCTTGTAGTTACCTCCTATCTCCAACCATTGAAGAGGGTATGAATTTCCTTACTGCAGTATTTAAGAATTTTGCATCAGCCGCTATGAGAAACAATCTGCCAGTGATTATGCAGATTGGTGAACCGTGGTGGTGGTTCAATACCGATACTCGTAAGCCTTGTATTTATGACTACCCTACAAAACAGGCGTTTTATGATGAGACTGGTGAATATGCACTAGACATTGGGACTATTGACGATCCTAAAACTGGCGGTGTTTATGACAAGTATGTAGCATTTTGTCGTGGTAAGCTTGGCGCTCGTATTGCGGCTATTTCAAAGGCAATAAAGGCACACGCTGCATCAGCTCAGATGACAGCTCTGCTGTTTTTCCCAACCATTATGGAAACCGAGCTTACGCAAAAGCTGAACCTTGCTGACCAATATAAAAAAGAAGCAGGTGCTCTTGATTTCTTCTGCACTGAGTGCTACGATTGGGTGATGCAGGGAGGTATTGAAAAGGCAAAAGAGTCTGTAAACATACCTATCGTTAAGTTAGGTTGGCAACCGTCTGAAATACAATACCTTGCAGGGTTCGTTCCTAGCAAAGAGCTTGCTCCGGTATATGGCTACGACCCAACCAGGAATTACCAAGAATTTTTATGGAGATGTATCTGCGGAAACATGGCAACCATAGAGTATAGATACCCTGAGGTAAAACAGTATGTGTGGGCATACCCGCAAGTAATGTCTGACAGCATCACTGTTACCGCTAGGGATTCTACCGTGCTTCATATAGGGCAGGTTGCTCTGAAAGGGTATGTAGAAGATGTTGTCCCGCCAGACTTCTCATAATCAGGAGATAAAATGTCAAAACCTAGTTTTCCATTAGAGATTTGGGCAGAGGAGGATCAGGTTCTGCCTAACACCCACAGACAGAACAGGCTACGCCCGATTGATGATTTGTGGAGAAAAGGTTGGGATCTTGGTCAAAAGCCATCCTGTGAAGAACTTAACTATATTTTCAATATGCTCGGGACTTGGGCAAAATACATTGCTGACGAGCAGATCCCCGCTCAAGAAGGCCGCTATCTGGTACGTGATAATAACTTGAGTGATCTTTTAAACATCCCTGTTGCCCGTAGAAACCTTGGAATTATTACTAAGGAAGAGGCAGACGCCAGGTATGTAAAAGTTACAGGTGATACAATGACAGGCCCATTGGGTTTGCAACGTATCAACTTTAAAGCTGCCGAGACAGATAAGGCTTGGATAGAGACAACTATTGGCCCAGATAAGACAACTCTTGACTTTGGGTTAAGTGATAATATTGGGGCGTTCGATGATGGTGGCACATCTACAGTGGATGCGTTCCGTTGGAGATTCCAGCCAACTCAGCCGGACATTAATCCAGAGTTCACTTTAATGTACCTGAACGCAATCACGGCTAATCGTGCGTTGTTGAAAGTGGTGGGCAATGTTGAAGTTGTTGATAACATGCGGTGTAATAACCTCACCATTAGTAGCACAGCAACATTCACTAACTGCAATGTAGCCAGTCAGTTGACAGCTGGGTCAGTATATGTCAATGGCGGTGCAAGTTGTGATAGTATGGTTGTAAGAAGCCAGCATTGTGTTGTCGGTAACAGAAATGTGGTGCGCTCTGTGAATGGAGTGACGGCTAACGGCAACGGCGATGTAACGATCACCATCCCACAGACAGGTGTACAGGATATCAGAATCGGTGCAAGACTTGTTGATGGCGTTTCTGAATCTCCAATCCGCAACGGATACGTTGTCACAGGTTGGCATTTTGGTGACAAAAAAGAGATGCGTGGTTCAACTTACTGGGCAGGACCTTTACAAAAACTTGTAAATGGTCAATGGATCACTGTTAATTATGCATAGATCGGAGGACTAGCATGAAAATACTTCAAGAGTTTAAACTTTACCAACCGGGATCTGGCGAATACCACGCCAACAAGGAAACCAAGGAGCTGACCCCTCAAGAGGTTGAGGACTACACCGCATACACTGGGTATTTTTTACGTAATGATGATGGCGATTGGTATGTGCAGTCACGAACATTACGACAAGAAAATCCGGGTTGTATCTTCCTACTTGTTGACGAGAAAGGAATTCTTAAGACATCTACAGAAGAACCTGATGCCTTATGGCCTGCTCCAGGTCTTCGTGTGGTTATCGCCAAAAAAGAAGAGGTACCAGAAAACATTATGCTTCACCACGACGCTTTGCGTTTAGTTGGTGATGAATTTGTCACAGATAATGAATTCTTTGTTCAACAGGCAGAGGGTGTCATAGAGACAGAACTTGCTTGGGCTACTGCTAGACTTGGTGCCTATCAAGACATGATTGACCTTGAATATGATCTTACTGATGACCAGAAACGTAACATCAGAGATTTGAAAATGTACAGGGTAAAACTTCTTGAAATAGATACATCTAAAGCCCCTGACATTTTCTTCCCGGAGCGACCTACCCTCTAAGAGGAGGTGTTGTGGAGTTGGATTTGGCGGCATTGTACGGTATCTGTATGGGTACCGTTGTCCCGATCTGTGTATGGGCTTTCAACCAGTGGCACACCAAATGGAAAGGCATTTCCCAGAGGTTGGATGAACTGGAGAAAGACCTCATCTTAGTGAAAAATAGTATGGTTACAAAAGATAGACTTGATTCCGTTATCGAGACCCGGTTAAGCAAGCTAGAGGCCGATATTAACGACCTTAAGCAGGATGTCAGGACAGATGTCTCCGGCATCCGAGCTGATGTACAAAAGATTTTGCACATGCTCGTAGAGCATAGTAAAAGGTAAACAAAGGTCAGAACGGAAAGGACTCCGTTCTTGCATTTTGTTCTCTAAAGTGTTAAAATAGTCCTAAGGAATTTTCTCAGGAGAACGCGATGACTAAACCAGTTATCCCTCTTGATATTTGGGCCAATCAGGATGTTGTGCTTGAAAATACGGGAGAGTTGAATAAATCTCAACCAAAAAAAGAAGAGAGATTGAAAGGTTGGGATATGACACAAAGAATGGCATGTGAAGTTGTTAACTTTGAACTTCACATGCTTTCTGCGTGGTTGAAGCATTTAACAGAAGATGTTGTCCCAGGATGGGATAATAGATTCTTAAGGGTCACTAATAACCTAGCAGACGTTCCAGACAAAGCTGCTGCACGTCAAGTTCTCAATGTATACTCACCTGAAGAAATGGACGATCTATATGTTGACAAGTCTGGAGACATAATGACTCAGACTCAAACTTTAGGTCTTCAAAGAATCGAGTTTGCATCTGCGTCAACAGACAGTGCGGCAATATACACCACCATAACTCCAGACAAGACGACGATGGATTTCTGGATTATGGACAACATCGGTGGTGCTGACGGCACAGACCTTGATGATCCTTCTCACCAAATAGACGGGTTCCGTTGGAGATTTCAACCTTCTGGTGGGCAGCCTGTGTTTTCGGCTATGAAGCTCAATGCTATAACTGCCAACCGTGCAAGACTGGCTATCCAAGGAAATCTTGAATGTAACGATGCAAAAAGTTCCTCTGCAAATGCCAATGCGGTCACGATACCAAGAGCCACTGTTAACGGACAACAATCCTGCGGAAGCGCTCAAATAGGTGGAAGAGTTGATTGTAACGATGAAACCGTTAGGGGCCAATATGCAACCGTTGGTGGAAGAAACGTGGTCCGCAGGGTAAATGGTAACAGCGCAGACGGTAGTGGTAACCTTACTATCCCTATGCCTAGCAGAGGGGTTGATGATGTAAGGATAGCGAACCGTTTCAAAACCACCTACAGAGAGTCAAGAGTCTACCCTGGACATGTGATGTGCTCTGGTAACTACGCCTATAAACACCCTTATCAAGGTGATTACTGGACAGGTGCTATCCAAAAACTTGTAAATGGTCAATGGATCACTATATCTTATGCTTAAAAAGAGGGTAAATGAAACTAACTCAGTTTTTATGGGGACTGGTTGCGGCATCTGATGACCCTACGAAAGTGTCCCAATCTAAGCTATGGTCGAACATAGGTATGGCGGTGATGACTGGGGTGTTTATTCATATGGGGTATAATGATACGCTTCCTGAATGGTATGCGTGGATATACGCGCCTTCAGTAGCTTGCCCCCAGCTTATTAGCAAATTCATCTCGCTCCGGTGGGGTTGCCAGCACCCTGACCACGTTAAAAACGAAGAGCAAAAAGCTTAAGGAGAAATCATGGCGCAAGACATGACAAGCTTTGAGCAGGCGGTAGATCAAGTAATTGTTGATTCTGAACGTTTGCACCTGATTGTCAACGGTAACGCTGTGGATGAAGTTGTCGTAGAGGATGGGACCACCATCCCTACGGTACGAAAAGCCATGCTTGACACCCTTTATTTTAAAACGCCACCGATCCCTTGGGCGTATGGTGCATCCACAACAGTTTTTAACCAGCTGTACGAGTTTAAGGGGGACACAGGCCCTCAGTGGTGGTACGCTCCCGCAGCATCAAAATCTAACCCGGTTAGAATGCCAGCAGATCCTTCACAATCTCCAAACTGGAGATTATATACAGATTCTGCAGTAATGGCAAAATACTACGCAAAACTTAACAGTCCGAGGTTCGAAGGTGACCCGCGAGTACCGACACCTCCAATGGACGACAAATCCGAGTCTATAGCAAACACAGAGTTTGTTGTTGACTACGTGGATAGCATATTTGAAGCCATGGAGGGGATGAAAGTTACTGTAGGGTCTTTGGTGGTAAAAGGTCTTACAGAACTTGCTAACACCATAGTTGGTGGCACACTCACCCTACATGGGCCTGTTAATGGAGCAGATTCTACTGCACGCTTCAGGAACCTAATCCTCACGGCAAACACTTCTACACTTACTTTTGCGTGGAGCGATCCTAAGCATGCAGACTGGAGAAGTACAGAGCTGCAGCCTCATGAAGTGTCCACCCACAGGATTATAGCTGACACTATAACTTCTGGGAAACCAGTGGCTAATAATAACGATGTGCATTTTGATGGTCTAGGTAATAACTTTTTTGACTACGTGTACATTCGTGGTAATGCCATGAAGGCAGCAACCGAACCGACATTGCAGGTAGATGGAACCACCAGGGTTAAGAACCTTGAGGTGACAGGTACTGTTACAGGAATAACCTACTCTGTCGATGGCACCATGATCTACCCTAGCTATATTGAAAGCACGGGGGACGCATTAATAAATGGTGATTTAGAAGTTGGCGGATCTGTAGTTATTCGAGGTACAGCCTCTATCCAAAACATAGCTCTGAATACCTTAAGAGTCAATGAGCGTGCAACTTTTGAAGGAGAAGGGCTTGCAGCCAATAAAGGTACAATTACCGAGCTGACCACCACCACTCTAACTGCAACAACTGCAAACTCTGAAAACTGCAACGTTACCAGAAACTTGCAGGTAAATGGGGATGTTAGTTTAAACGCAGCAGGTACTGGCACCACCTACCTGCACAACCTTGAAATATCCGGCACAGTGACTGGGTGGCTGCCAGACTTCTCTAATGTCAACTTTGTTTGTAATGGCATTAACTCTAGCGGTAAGATAACCACCTCTCAAGGAATTGAAGCTGGTAAAACCATTACTGCCCCTACTTTCCACGCAGGGAAGGTAGATTTTGATTTAGAGGAGGTTGACGCGTCCAGTGGGACATGGACACCTAACGGGCAGGCCAGTATGTATGTTGTCCACGCGAAAGGGGATTTTACAATAGGACAGTGGCCTGGGACATCAGCGGAAGATAAACCTTATCCATTCACTGCAGTTATCTATGTAATTCAGGATGCTGTAGGTCACAACGTGACTTTGCACGATAAGTATGCCATCCTGTCGGCAACACCTGTTATTAACAACAAGGCTAACAGTGTTACCTTGCTGCAATTAACGTATTGTGGTGTTGGTGATATTGTAGACGTAGTAATTGCACAACGTTAATATATCTAACCGCTCCTGACGGGGCGGTTTTCTTATCTGGAGAACACAATGCTTCCAATCCCTTTGCTAAAACTTGGTCGTCATTTCCTCGATAAGAGGGGTGGAATTAAGGAACTTGCTGTTCTGTCATACCCAATAGACAACAGTGATGGCACAAGCACTACAGTATCCTATGTAAATAGTTTAGCTATACTTTTTGATGATGGTCAACTCAATATCACGGGCTATAACAGGTTCGGAGAGTGCCGCACTGGGGGTCTTGACACGATAAACTACCCCAACGAGGCTGCCTGGAACGTTGATCATGTGTGGAGAGCAGACCGTGCGTTTGTGATCCGAACTTTTGATAACCAGTTTTTCTACATCGGCTGCACTGCAGGGCTTATTGGGTCTGATGCTGCAGGCGGTAATGATGTTTGTGTAAGAGAGTGGACACCTCTTCCTGAACAGATCGTTAAAGGGTTGCACCTTGACACCCACCCAGAGCGCCTTATTGAAGTAATGGGCGGTATTAACAACACTATCTGGGTTATTGCAGAGGCAGAAGGCACTGGCATACTTAACCTGTATGGATCTGGTAACAACACCTACGGATCTTTGCATGTAGATAAAAATCAGCATGCAACCCCTGTAAAGATCGGTGAGACATCGGAAAATCCTGAAACAGGCCCTTGGAAAAACCCAAGCATCAACTGCGAGGTGCATGACAACTCTGTTATTTTCGGTGGTCCTAGAGGTTTCTGGATTGCTGGATACGACTTTCTGAGAAATAACAGTAGAAACGATCTTGTTTGGCCTCCTGTGCAGATTACTCGTAACGATTTGAGGGGCATTCCTGCAGATGAGGAGTGGAAAGGGTTTATGTGTGGTCCTAACGGGGCAATAATTGCCACACAGAGGATGCATAGACCCGATGACCAGCAGCTTGTTAACGTATTCTACGGGCAAGACGTTTGGGGAGATGACACATGGCGTTCCTTAAATATCACCTACACCCATGAGGTAATAATGGCTCGTGGGTACGGCACAAGTGGCATTTTCTTCAATAATGGCACTAAGCAGTATCGTGGATTCTCTCGCAACTTGTGTAATGATATTGGCGCACAATCTGCAAACAATAGCCCTAGGGCCAATTTTATCCACTATCAAGCTCTTGCTACAGCTAAATATGTTGAGCAACGCCTGCCAGTTAGCTGGACAGAGAGTGTTTATTTCCAAGGCATCCACAGGGAAGGTTTCTTAGGAACCTTTACTGTTGTTAATGGTAAACTTTGGTGGTCAGGCATCCCAAGGGGGAGTTTTGCAGGCTCTAACAACCTGTTTGGCGGCAGACTTAATAGTCAGGGGTTCACAGAGGTTCCTGAGAATTGGTATAAAAATGTCCCAGTAGACAGTTGGGATGTTGATGATATTTTCGACGTTAACGGTGTTAGCAGCGTTAGCAATATTTACATTGGTGACACGGTCAAGATGAAATTGAAGCCTCAGCCAGAAGGGGCTACGTTCATTATTGACAAGATTGAACTGGTAAATGCTGCAGGCACGGTTGTTACAGATGCAAATTACCAATTCTCCACCAACTGGAACCACGGCGGGGCCAATGAAGTTGTTGTTACCCAGTATAACAGAAATGTTAACAGACGTGGCCTGTACTCTGTAAAAATAACTTATCATGACAAGCATGGCACAGGCAGAACCCATACGACAAGGACTTTGAACTGGAACACCATAGTTCCTGCGTATCCGTCTAACGGCAAGTGGCATACCGTTGGTAGAAACAAGCAGTTCCATGTTAACGATACTGTATACTTTGGGCTGAATGGTACTCAGCCTGCAGTAGAAGGTGATACATCATATATGGTCCGACTCCACAGAATGGATGCTGGATCAGTCACTTACGATGTTACCCAAGAGATTTATGATCAGAGAAGAAATACCTACAACAACTTGGTGCAGACACAGGCCGTATGGGAGTTCAACCCTAACGGCAGAGGTGGTAAAATGTTGCAGGTTAACGAGCAAAACGGAACGTCGTTAACTGTCCACAAACACCCAGACCCTTGGCCTGATCCTGGAAAACCTCACCCAGGCGCTCGTACGCTGAAAATTGTCAGCCATGATGTAGGATATTTCGGAATACGCTGGGAAGCTACAGTAAGGTATGCCGACGGGACAACAAACAACATAGGGATTACACTTGGTGGCACCAGTGAAGATAACTCGCTGAAAATTGCCTACACTCCTAGAGGTATATCTATTGACAATATGGATGTTGTTCGCAATGGTTACGGCGATGTGAATGTCAAAGTTACTCTTGGCGAACATCTTGGTGGGGAAAGGATCATCATGTATGCTTTTGATCATGACCCGCGTACCAACGGAACTTATGCAAATCAGGCATGGAGTTACCTGATAAATGCACCTGGGCCGAATACTAAAGAGTTCTACTACGGCATGAAGCGAGATGTGTGCAAGAAAACAGGAACACATGACTGGATTGCTATCTGCGTTAAAGATGAGCGCACAGCTTGGGATGAGCCTGTTAACAGATGGTTCATAGGTATTCCTACCAGAAGTGATAAGTATGTCGCAGAATATATTGTATGCATGGGCGGTACCAACCTGAACATGTGTTGGAACGAGGATGCAAACAAATACTCTGATTATGACTATATGAGGGACTACTCTTGTAATCAGTGGTTTAACCAATCAACAGGATACCCTCCACGTCAGGCGAGAGTAAACCCTGCAATCTTCACAGATACGCAGGTTTTCTTGACAAAACAGGCCAACAAGGTTCAGACCTTCAAGAATAAATACGATCCTAACAAGTGGTTCTACAACTGTTACGGCGCATTTTTCTGGGGACCTGGTGAGTTACCTGGTGGAGGATCTTGCTTGAATGAGGCAACTTACGCCAGTGACTACATCATGGGGCAGGTCAAGAAGTATAAGATAATCCCCGGTCCTGAGACTCTGGGCAATGCCGTTGACCCTTATATCATCATGACTGCACTGAGATCAAACATGGACGGGACATCCATGTCTATGCAAATTCCGGTAACAAACGGGTACAAACGTGTTGTGATGATCATTAAGTGCGACTTAATAGGTAAACAAGTTCTTGCAGAAAACGGGACATCCACACATCCTTTTGAGATTGCTCTGCACTATCAGTTTGCTGACTCGCCTTTTGCAGGTGATAAGAGAATATCTGATACAGATGCACAGCGTTGTAAGAAAGTATTGTTGGGTGCAGGTTGGTGGTGGTATGAGTTTGATTTAACAGACAAATTCACCGACACGTCTAAAGTTGTAACAGGACTTCGTCTAGACCTTGGCGAGAACATGCACAAAGCTGTTTGTGATGGCACCTATGGTGACCCTACAATATACCTAAAATATATTTCTTTTGAGCATCCGGAAGATGTTGTCTACGGTCCAAAACTGAGATTGTTTGGCAGTTGGATTGCAAAAGATAGGGTAGGCATGGGTAAGAAGGTGAGAGGGTTCTTGGTTGATGCAGGAACAGAAGACATGCTGGTTAATGCAGTATGGCCTGAATTACCTGGGACTCAGTGGAACAACTCAGCCAAATCTATAAACTGGTTTAACATCCACAGGGCTATGTGGACCACTAACTGCTACTTGTGGAGAGAGCTTAACGATCAGGCTTTTGGCTTCAGTGATGGCAGGAGGATGGCGATCATTTGCTGGACAACGCTGCAAAGATGCTATGACCATGACTACGAGATTGGTGGTAGGGCATGGAAAAATATCAGGGACAGAATCATAACCAATTTTGCAGACGACAACGGTGGTGGAGCACATAACTTTGGCACAAGCCGACTTATCCATTTGAATGGATCCTCGGCCTACAAGAAAGAAGGTTACTCAGGGTCCATGATCGAGTGGGGTCTGGTGAAAGATGCTCGCGTATTGATGGGCCAGCAACTTGCTGCCGCAATAGGCCCAAGCGCAGTGCAGTCGGTTAAACCAGCGTGGTTCGATATCCCATTGTGGTCACCAGGAACACCGGGAACTGCTGCAATCAACCCTACCACTGGGGATCTAGAAATATCCTGGGAGGACTTGAAGCAGGTCGGTGGTTGGGATAAAACGGGGTATCAGGTCCAGTGGTGGAGGGCTGATGGATCTTTAGCCTCTGATGAGTTTGTTAAGGACAATTTCTACACCATGTCCTCTGCAAAAGCACAGCAATTATTTGGTCAGGCCACTCCGTCAACGATCACCATGTCTATGTGCTGTAAAGACAACAGGACTGGAGCTTTGGGGCCAAGGGTTGCTAAGGTTTTCTCAGGTATTAAATGGAATCTCCCTGTTCAAAGTGTTTCATGGAAGCAAATAGGTGATAACAAGCTGCTGGTTACCCCTGCCTGTCAGTTCAACGCAACTCTTAACGTTGATCCTGCTGTTGCGGCAAACTCAGCTAAAGCTTCTGACTTCTCTGTGTCTAACACTGCTATGGCAGATGTGAGGAAGATTGACACACTGAACGCCAGAATTACCTGTAAAAACACTTATGGCACATTCCAAATCATCAACAACTTCACAGATGCTGATTCTAAGGTAGTAAGGACAGCAAGCCAGACTCTGAGTTTAGGGACTCTGGCCTATGCGGCCCTGATCACCGAACAGTCGGCAACACTCCAAGGAGGCGGTGTAGGCAAGTCCATTGCAACACCTGTGTGGAAGCCGAATGAGTGGGTTGTGTTTGATTTGACTGTGGACTTCTCCAGTGATAATAACTGGACATGGGTAAGGAATTGTTTGTCACAGTTGATGGGCGGTCCAAGCTCCATTAGCGATAGTCACGACTCTACTGACCCGAGCGTGTTCCAGGTGGGTAAAACTCACCCAGAGACTGGAGAAACGTTGCCTGACAGGAAGTATGCTTTGGTTTGCATCTCTTACGGGAAGGCAGATGTCACCTTCTCAGGGACACACACTTATAACGGAACCTACAACTTCTCAAGGAAGTATAGTCTCAAAGCAGGGAACATTGTAGACGAGGTTGGTGTGCTGTATAATCCAGGTAACGGCATAGGGATTGTGGGTGGTCAACTGCAGATGCAGGAACCTTCTATTACACCTTCCAACGTATCCGGGATTAGAAAGACTTGGGAAAGTAGTAATACCAACATTGCAACAGTGGATGCCACCACAGGACTGGTAACATTTAAAGCCACTGGGAATGTCACCATAAAGTTTGTAGTTACAGATGATGCAGGCCGCAAAACGTCTTCAACATCATTCACTGTCAAACAGATGGCACCTCAGTGGTTTATTTGGGAAGGAAATCCTCTTGACGGGGCTTACCCTAGACCTGCAGGAACGTCTAATATGAGGGTCTTTACCGGTCCGGTCATGAACAATCCGACCACAACCACCAACCCTACATTTTTTGGTGCTTACATACCTGAAATCATTGGCCTACCAAGGAACCAGATACAACTGCTTTTCGGAGCAGGTGTTGATGGTCTAGCCACCTTTGGGTACAGTGACAACATTGATGCAGCCAGAAGCTCGGGTTGGATTGGATTTAAGTTCCAGTGGAACCCTGGTGGTAGAACATTAGGTCTTGCAAGCATAGGTGTTATGCTACCTGGTAACCAGCAATACCATCTCGAAGCTTATACAAACTTCCCTAGTTAACAAGAGGAAAATAAAAAGGGGCCGTTTGGCCCCTTTCTTTTTATAATTAGTAATATTCCCAACACGACCCATCTTCAGACGGCTGGACACGCTTACCTTCATGATCGACATAGGTGTAACCACAGCCTTCACAGATAACAGGTGCCGCATAACCTTCCTTCCACTGCTTCTCCGTGATCAATCCTTTCAGATCTCCGCAGTCACGACCAAACAACTCTTCAGAACAGTCTTTACAAAAATCAGCCATCTCTATCAGTCTCCATATTTAACCAATCTGTATTACATATTGCCGAAGAAACAGTATTTCATTTCATCATTACAGATCTCCAACAACTTCCCAAATACCCCAGTGAGCATCCATATCCTTGATAAAGTATCTTTCTCCACGGTTTGTCCACACACCTATCCCAACTTTACCATCTATCCCATTGTATACATCTGCCTCATACTCTTTGCCCGGTGTAAAGTGTACACCCATCATAAGGGCTGTTATTCCGTTAGGATTTTTAAATTTAACAAATTTTACTTTGCTCATATTACTTAATCCTTGCAGTTACAGTAGCGCTATACCCCATGTAGTTATGAGACATAAAGAATGTAAGCCCTTTAAGTTCAGGATTCTTTCTAAGAAATCGTTTCAATTTTCGAATGCAATTAACACCATGATCATAGTTTGAGAAATTAAATTTAATACCCTGCTCTATCATAGTGCACACTTCTTCATGGGTATGCCATTGTCTATCGTGGTCACAAAACCAGTAACCAATACTTTCTTTTTCTTGGATATGCAACCCCCAAAATACTTTATGCATTGGATATTTTGGTTTTCTACCATGATAATGTAGTTTAATATTCACATGTGCCATTTTTTTGTTACTCCGTTCTGTATCTGTGATAATGAGAATAGCAAACTGGAGTGTGTGCTGTCAACAACATTTTTTAAGCGTTTTGGGGAAGTTTTTTGAAAGGTGGGTGTAATCACAAGAGGGGGTAGAGTTATTGAAGGCACAGGCCTCGTTTGAGGCCTTAAAACAGATTATGATGCTTTGACGTAGCGCTCTGACAAAGCTGGGAAGCCAAAAGCAGCACCTACACTGCCGTACGCTATCCACCATTGAAGTTCATCGTGACACCATTTTCCGATCAGAAAGGTGCTGGGGTAGCGGGTCAATATTTTGGCATAAGCTTTAGGGTCTGCATCCTCTGGGATAATGATGCTTGGAACATCTTTGTTATGACCACAGCAGCAGTTTAGAGTTTTCAATCCTGCCGCCCATAGACTCATGATAGGCTTAGCCATGCACTTATCAAGGCACACACGTTTTTTGCCGTCTCGAAGTTTTTTAGGCACATCAACGATAACATTTGGATGCTTGGCACCTTTCACTTTCCAATTATAGGATTTACACTTGCACATTTAATCAGTCTCCGTCTAGAAAGCTCTGTAACTAAAATGATGCACAAAACTACCTAGCAATGCAATCTTATGCCTGCGGTGAGTTAAGTGCGCTACAGGGACTCCTGTTGCGTTTTAAGGCATATTTTACTTAAAGTCTTTATCACCTGCCACGATTGCATGAATCCACTCATTGTGATGCTTAATAGCGGTGAGATGTAACATGATGTAGTGATCGTCATTGCCAAACATGGTATGATAGGCTTTGGCAGCATTTTGATATAACTTCCACATCAGGTAATAATATCTTCGCCTCATGGCTCTTACTCCGGTTCAGGATCTGGGTAATCTTCAATAATAAAGGGCCATCCGTTCCGCTTAGCCTCAGACTTATACTCGATCTCCTTCATTGCAAACTCTAACTGATTCTTAGCCGGAATACATGCCGGAGAATCATCAATCCAGATATCTGGGTAGATATCAAACTGCGCCAGATAGGCTGCCTTCTGAACACCCCCAGTATAAAACACACCAACATCAAGCTCCTTGCGCCAATACTCAATGTCTACATTGTCTTGAGTAATGAATCGGGAAGTCACAAGGTAGACTGTCCACCCCTCCTTCTTCAGATCCCTGATCAGGCGGGAGAAGATGAAAGGGCTCGCATTAAACGTTCCATCAAAGTCAATGGCAATGATGTGCGTGCCGTGGCGAGTCTCATATGGATTGCTCGTGGTAAGATTGCTGTAGTTAAAAGGAACTTCTTCCCCGCAGTAGCTGTAGTCCATATTCACACCTTCTCGTTGATAAATTTACGGGCGGTTTGGTGAGTTGTTTCTGCTGTCTTCAGAATGATGTTAATTTTATTGTCAAGATCATTCATCTCTGCAGTTAATTCAGGAATCTCTCCGGCGTGCATAGTGAAATCATACATAGACATGCCCAGAATCTCATTGATGCGGCGGTTGCATTCTGCAGCACGCTGGTTCATTTTCCAAGCTAACACCAAAGCCTCCTGCGTAGCCTCTAGTGCAAAATCTAATACGTCGGCCTCTTCTTTCGTCATGTCAGTCTCTCCTGTTGTATTGTTGGTAGGTGTATGAATACCTTATAACTCACCTTTTTATTCAAACTGCAATAGTAAATCCACCACCGCGCTAGGTCTGTCAACAAATTCCCCTGGTCCACATGCCCATAAAGGGTATCCGTCTACATACCGCCAAATCCAACCTGCAGTGTGGAGTTCGAGCAGGGCAGTACCGTCCTTACTGTCAACCACTCTTTCCCACAGTGTCGGGCAGCGAAGCTTGAGGATCGGATCCCCTCCCTTATACCCGTCCATGTAGATACCCATTGCAAAGTTCAGCATCATCTTTTTGTGCACCGATCTCTTACTGAGAGTGCTCATCACTTCCTCTTTGTGAATGTTTGTAAGCTTCTCCTTGGCTATCCGCAGATCGTTGCAACCATTGTTCAGCAAATCTTCTAGACACCTGATCCGAAGGTCGTGAATGTCTTTGTCGTGTACCGTTGGCACAGGGTCGTAGCGGTATAGCACTGTTGATACAAGGTTGCTCGGGTGTGGGTCTGACAGCAACCCATAACCCCAATACTCTTCTGTATCTGAAAGGACAAGACACCCAATGTCTCTGTCAAGCTTTCCTGTGTTGTAAGCCACATTGACCGCCATGACTATAGCTCCACTAGCAAAGTGCTTTCAAAGTGCCGTTCATGCAGACCGTTGTAAGGGACCACCTCCACAACGCCATCACGAACATATGGGGTCATCATAGTGGTATAATCTCCAAACGGGTTGGTATTGTCACTAACCACAACCACCTTCTGCCCTTCCTTGGCAGAGTGCCAAATAGATCTGCACTTCATCAGGTGTTCGAGAGCTCCAGGTAAAATTTTGTTACGTTCTTTACGGGTCTTCATAACAGGTATAGCTCCTTATGAAAGTGATCTTTTAATTTCTCACTGAGAAACTTCTTGATACCTTCCTCTAAAGTGTTTTCGATGTAGTCCAGCTTAACTGCTTCGATAGACATATCATAGATCGCCAGCTCTAAGCTGTCAAGTCCCATCATAGCATGAACCATAAGATTTTCATCTTCAGATACATTCAGGGGACTTCCTATAACATCTGGAGGCAGAATAGTTTCCCAATTATTCTGGGTGGTAGTTCTCCCCCCCTCTGCTTTACGGCGCAGTTCGAATGTGTTCTTAGTATAGAACACTTCATAAGAAACGATACGACTGTCGCTCTCATAATAAACGAAGTTCAGGTAGGAGCCTAGCCGCAGTCGGCAAACTTCCACCCCAAACCATTGTTTCTTATAAGAATTCAGGCTAATGCTGTCGCATTCACGTTTGCTCAACACGGCTCTCTCCTTTTTGTTAATCTTCGTAAATCAGGATTTCTGCTTTAGGTTTTCGTGCTTTCAGATCCAGCTCTATCCAATGCACCATGGCTGTTTCAAGAAAAACAGCCTGGATGCATCCGTCCTCAGCGTGCCCTACCAACATAACAAGATCTTCACCTTCGTCATCTGCATCACGAACATACAGAATCTCTCCAGATTCAAAGTCTTTCACAACCTGATTGCTGGATAATTTACGAATTTTTGCCATATCAGAAACCCTCTAAAAAGCTCTTGTAGAAAACAATCTCAGTGTCCACACCAGTCACAATCTTGTCGTTCCTGATTTCATCGGTAAGATAGGTGTCAAAACGCAGAACCTGTGTGGTGTTGTCACACATCCACTCAGCTGTGACCATTGCGAAAATCTTAGCATCTTCATTATCCGGTGTAAATGTTACCACCTCACCGCATTTAAACTTTTCGATAGGTTGAGTGTTAGCTTTCGGCTCTGCGATAGTGATTTTTGTGGTCATTATTCTCCTCCTTGTTTTGAATAGCTTGTCTCTCCAAGGATGGTAATTTTGGTATCAAGCTCTGTAACTTTCATGTTTGGTGGCAGATCGTACAACTCCTTATTTTCTAAATCGAACCCCCACACACAATGTTCTCCTGTTTTGACAATCATAACTATGTTTTGAATGCCGTCTCCGTCGCAACTTACCACGGTCCCACACGGAAAACTATCTGCACGCTTTTTGTTCTTCACCTTAGAATTGAATACAATGCTAGTAGCCATTATTGTTCCTCCACCATAACTTCGCCAAGAATTTCTATGCAGGCATCCATTTCTGTAACAACCAAGGTGTGAGGTAGTTCTGCAAACACCTTTCTGAACAGGTCAAATACCCCAACATATATGTTTGCAGGATGTGATTTTACAACAAGTGCTGTATTCACATCCCCAAGTTCATCAACAAACATCACCACAGTGCCTGGAGCTACTGAAGACAGATACTTCTTAGTTTTACGGTTTGATGCAAATTTTAACTCTGTTGCCATAAATAATCTCCTCCTTTATTTAGCGTACTCGATTAATTCCACAGTTTTCCCAAAGCTCGGGATATAATTTTTATTATACCCCTCGGTGAGAACCCATAAAGTATCGTACTTTTTCCACTTGTTGTCAACAGCCTTTTGTTCAAAGTTATGCTCAAAGTATAGGTCGGTCAGGACGATGACATCTTTTGCATTCGGTATATTGGCATCCAGATACTCGAACACGCAAGCAGCTGTTGTGCCCCATGTTGAGTGGACCTCATAGTTGATCATCTCATCTATGTTACCGCGAGTGTATACTTTAACCTCTCCAACCTCAGTTGACCAACAGAACATTGTAACCTTAAACTCTTTATACAGATTGCACAATCCGGTGATTTCATTGAACATTTTCTTTAAAGTTCTTTGAGAGATCGAGCCAGAAACGTCTAAAGCCACCACAATATCTATGGTGTTTTCCGGATTACGACCAGGAACAATAACGTGCTGGTTCTTGTTTATAGCCCCAACTTTTCGCATTGTGCTGGTCAAAGACCCAGATCGGCGACCAGGTTTTCTGTAGGTCAGTTCAGCCTTTCGTTTAGACAACATGCGTTGCTTAATGATATCTATATAGTTGATTACAGGCTTGCCTCTGTTCTTGACAAACTCACGCACCGCCTCAGGGCAACGACCTCCGGAAGCTTGCATTGCTGCCTCCAGCATGTCACCAGAATCCTGCATGGCCTGATCTTTATCAGATTGGCTGATTACAGGTTGTGGCCGATCATACCCCATAGCCTTCCCAAGATCATCGCTGGTGCCACCGTTCCCGCTCATGTGATCATCGGTTTGTCGCTTATCTCCTTGGGAGTTATCACCTTTACCGCTCTTACTTTTACCGTTATTTTGATCTCTTTGCCTATCAAGAACTGCATAGACGTTCTCAGCAATCCATCCATGAAACTTCATGTCGCAGTAGCAGCTGGCTAAGAAACCAAAAGGCTTACCTTTTACGAACGTAGTGCTTTTCCCCTTCGGGAAGAAAACACAAGGGGGCTTGCTAAAGTCAACCACAAGACCTGTGTTGATAACGTGATCACAAGCAATATTGAACAGTTCCGGCTCAAAGCTTTTGCCACGGACCAGGTGATCACAGATAATATGCCCCACCTCATGTGACAGAAGGAAAGCCACCTCTTTCACAGATTTGGGGGAATAGAAAACTTCAGCCATCTCAAACTGCTCTCCAGTTAGAGAGGCCTTGAGAATAGCCTTGCGTTCATCAGCCAACCCCATAATGAACTCAGGACTGTAATAGATGCGTTTATGGTCGGTTGCCATGGTGGAGCACCATGTGTGGTTTTCTACGAACTGTAACCCTGACAGCAGTGTGCCATAAAACGGCAGCTTTTCAAGGAGATACATACGTGCAGCCTGTAACATTCTCAGGGCATCATCTTTCTGTGAGGCAATGATTTCTGAACTTCTGCTATCCATTAAAACTCCAGAAGGGGCCATTGGCCCCTGTTATTATTTAACGTGTTTGAAAATACCTGCCAACTCGGTCATTGTCATGCGGGTGGTCTTCATAAGATCTGTCATAGCTTTCTCCATAATTGGGGATACTACCATAAAGTTTCCTTTAGTGAAACCTTTATTCCAGTCGGTCACCAACAGTGGTTTAAGTCCAGCTCCGAGACGTTCACCAGTTAAAGCACAACATTTTCGAATGTATGTGCTCTTAAACTGGCTGAATGACAGATCCACTTTCATACCTGCATCGTAGAACGTCTGGCAATAGAAAGTGTAAGCTTTGGCAATCTCAACATCGTCAGGCAGTGCAGGAACCTCTTCTGTAAGCTCTTCTTCGACCCCTTGAGGCTCTTTTTCCTCTTCGTAAGCCTGTTGCGTCATCTCTTCAATCTCCTCTACTACAGGCTCGTTTACAATGTCAGAAATGTGCTTGTTGGCTCCACGATTAGCCATGAAGTTTTTAAAATCCTGCATTGGTGACATATCTTCCTCCCATTCTTCGTCAAAGAGTGCCAGTTTATCCTCTTCCGTTCCATATTGCAAGATGAAATCTTCAAAAGTGTAATCACCTTTCAATTTCTCCATACGCTCTTCGCTCAGGTGGAGCATCATCTGCTGGACAATTTTTCGATCAGTTTTGTCTTTAATCAAGACTGCGGTCTTTTTATCTACCAGACAGTCCTTTAGAGAGTTGCATCTCAACCCTACCACACAACAGTTATCAACCGCATAAGGGCCTTCATCATCTATCCGCTCTAGAGATGGGTAGAAAGGATTTCCCAGTCCGTTTTCATCCGTGTGCATGTCGAAAGGTATAAGGGTATAGTCGCATACTCCATCTCCTAAAAGTTTTTTACCAAATAGGAGATATTCTTCCCATGACAGGTTGAACTCTATATCTCGTTTCCGTGCATTATTCTGTTTGCGTCTGTATTTTTTGAGCAAGCGCTCTAACTCTTCTGGTGTATAATATTTTTCAAGATTCATGAGTTGTCTCTTGTGCTCTGTGGGTGGAGAAATCTTACCAAGGGCCTGGGAAGATGTCAACCTCAAAAACGTGTTGACTTTACTCTAAATCCTCGATATAGTGCACCCATTCGAAAGAAAACTAGCATAGGAGTACTTATTCATGGCAAATCTTAACAGTTTTAGCACCAGGTGGCAACAGGATATAACAACCAATCTTTCAGCTGGAGATATCCTTTCTGCAATTTACGAGGCTTTGGATGATAAAGCTACTTCAAGATCGGTTTGTACTAATCCGCTAATTCCTATAGTGATGAAGGTAATTGAGCGGAGGTTGGTATCCGGGTCTGATAAGTGGACATACCTTGATAATGGAGGGCATACTTACTCCAACGGATATGTTGATATAAAAGTGGAATACGCAGTATCATACCGCCGGAGCGGTTCTGTAACTTTCAACTTCTCTGGAGGTTTTCGATCTCTGGCTACTTCACCTTTTGTTTCCTCAGAGGAGAAGTATGAGCTGCCATTTCTTTGGATGATGGCTAACGCGACAGGAAAAACCCCCGTTAGCATCCGAGTAAAATACAACTACAACGGATCTAGTAAGATCTATGCCGAAAGTGCCTCAGCAAGTTTTTATTTTGTGATGGGGGATGGAATCCTCAAACATATAAAGATGTGCGATATGCATGATGTTATAAATGAAGTGACTGATAAGAATGTTCTAGTGAAAGACCTCAATAATTTTTATACACCTGGAGACTATTACGTCAACCGCCCACTGTGCATCTTTAATGCCGCACACCCTTTAGGTGAGTATTTGATCGCCAATAGCGATATTGCCAATAACCGCTTCGAGGTAGCAAGAGTACAGAATGAGGTATTGACATCTTGCAAGAGCGGTGATAAGTTTACCGAAGAAGAGATGGGTGTTTTAGAAATGATGGGATATAAGTGTAGCCTTTGGGTAGATGAGGTGTTTAATGACTGCATCTATGGACAGGATATTTACCCGTTAAAGAAGTATACTGATTCCAGTTTAATTTACGCGGAGATTTGACTATGATGAAGTCATGTGGTAGTGTATATTATGTTGGTGAGAATGTTCAGGCAGACAGCGTGTGGAAATCCATTAAGTCTACCACCGACGATGCCTTCTTGAGCGGGTTATGTTTTCCCAGCCCTGGGGACACTCTCCCTTACCCTGGAGATTTTGTTGTCAACAAGATGGACGGTTATACCGTGTGCCTGATGGTTGAAAAAATCTTTTTAGACACTAGACACAATCACCGTCTTGTGTTAAAATTTCAAGAATGTAAAATGACAATTGCCTAAGGAGGCCTTGCCTATGTCTAAAGTTACGTATCGTGCAGCTATTTACTGCAATGAACACCCAATCAATAATGATGGTCACTGCCTTTTTAAAGAAAATCAGTTGGGCTGTATTGTCCTCCCTGATGAAGGGAAAGGTTATCTGATTGCATTGACAGGGTTTGAGCCTGAAGCTTTGGAAGCCAATCTGGACTACCTGGTAGAAGAGGGTGCTGCAGACCTGGTTGCCAATGGCCTCTCCATAAACCTTGACGAAGTGGAGCGCTTCATGGGCAATTACCGTGTAGTGCGTGAGTTTACTATCGAGGTGGAAACTCCAGAGTGGGGTAGCCCTGAAACTAATACCGAAGAAAAAGAAGAGGAGGTAGAATAATGAAAGTGCAGATTTTGACTAATGCCGAGAAGATGTTTATTGAAGATACACCTTTTGAAGCTGGTGAGCTACAGTTCGTTTATTTTGTTGACTTAGATAAGGTGTTCCCTGCACTGAATCTGGGTCTGGATGAAGTTCCTCATAAGGTTTTGTGCCAAGTTGTTCGTGCTTTAGCGGCAGATGGGGAGTTCCACACTCTTGAAGATATCCAGACCTACGGGTATCTTGAACTACAACGAGAAGAAGAGGTGGATTGATAATGGCCCGATGGAAGACAACGGTTGACCTGCATGATCAGTGGTTAGGACGCATCACTGAAGACGGGAAACTAGTAGAGTGGGACAATAAACATGTCAGCGAGTTGGCAAGTATTGTGGCTGGCAAGTTACGCTCCAAGTTCCCTGAACAACTGGATCCTGATAATTCAAAGTTCGATCCTGAGTTGGAGGATGTTGTATACTACTTCGATACCGTGGATGACTACGATGCGTGGTTTGCAGCACGGGAGCTTTACCCACAAGGCTCCGCTATGCGTCAGATGGAAGAAGATTATCCTCCGTGCGAGCAATTCAATAGCGCAATGACTTGCCTCTATGATTGGGCAGATAAGAACCTTGTCTGGATCCGGACTGCATTCTAGCAGGCTGTGGCAAGGATGCCACTTAAAAGAGTAATAAGCATGTTATACCAGAAACACAAACTTTGTGCAGAAAAAGAGTTAAATTTTGACAAAGTTATCCACAGATATTGTTATGGGAAAACCGGAAGACAACTAAGAAGGTGTACCCCAACATTCTTTCACCCCAGTAGACGGCTAAGTCCTGAAGAAGCAACAGCAGAAAGGGTTGCATACAACTGGGAAGTTGTGTACGATATTGACAGATCCGATGTGGCATCTGTTTTGGAAAACTTTGAAAACACTTACACACAAGTAGAGGACTTTTACTAATGTCAAGAAACGTATTTGAAAGTGGTCAAATCACTGTCCGTGAGTTGCCAGCTATCATTCAGTTTGCCCAGCGTCATAACCGATCTGTCCTGATTTTAGGACCAATGGGCGTGGGGAAGAGCCAGGTGATGAAGCAGATTGCCGATAATATGTTCGGTGAGCGAGATGACAACCTGGTTGACGTGCGACTGTCAGATAAAGATCCTGCCGACTTATCTGGGCTACCTATCCCTGTAGAAGCGGATGGAACTACACGTACAGTGTTTGCAATTCCAGAATTCTGGCCTGCAGATCCAGACTGGAGCGGGATTATCTTTCTGGATGAGCTTACTCATGCAGATAACTATCTACAAAAGGTTGCAATGCAGATTATGCTCGACCACAAGTGCGGCACCTATGCATTCCCTAAAGGCTCTGTTTTTGTGGCTGCGGGTAACCGTTCTACAGATGGTGCGGTTCTTTCGGCGCTCGAAGCCCCTCTGGCTAACCGTTTTATCATTGTAGAAGTTACAAGCAATGCAGAGGTGTTTATTGAGGACTACGCATTCCTTAATGGGGTGCATTCCTCTGTAATTGGGTATCTGAAAAGAGTTCCATCAGCTATCGATAATTATGAGGCTATGGCTGAGATTAATTGTCCATCTTTTGCCACACCGCGATCTTGGGTTGCTGCATCTGACATCTTGCACGATTTTGACAGCGGTATTATTTCTGACGCTATGGCCCGTGTTCTTCTGCAAGGTGCTATTGGTCACACTGCAGCGGTAGAGATCTGGACCTACCACACCAAGAAACGCAACTTACCGGAAATCGGTCGGATTATGGCAGGGGGTTGCAAAGAATACGTAGGTCCTAAACAGCCAGACATTTTGTGGATTCTTGGATCTGAAGGTTGTATCGCTATTCGTAATATGATGGAAAATGCAAGTATCTCCGACGAAGATCTTGTCAGCTGCGTGGCAAACTTCCTCGATTTCCTTTGGGAAAACTTCAAAGACGAGAACCGAGATTTTGTATTCTCAGTCTTTATGGCGATGATGAAACCTAATGCCTTAGGAAATGCCTTGCTTATCGGTAAAGGGCGTGACAAGATTGTTGCTCAGCTGATCAAAGCATACCCAAACCTGATGAAGATTGTAAAAGAGTTTGGTGAAGAGTTTAGCGCCATTTTGGCTAAAGCTTAAGGGGGTTGTATGGCTAAAGTAGGTAAGCGGGGAAACTACCTGGTGGTATTGACCGAGGAGCCAGAGAAGGAGTACGAATGCAGCTCCACTTGCGTGATCGATATCCGAGAAAAAGATGTAGATGAAATCTGGTTTGAAATATTAGACGCTTGCGACAGCAGTGATTATTTCTTCATCTATGTCAACGATAAGGCTGGGTTCTTCCATGACGACGGAGAGTTGCCGTATGAAATCTATGAACTTGTAGAGGCTTGCCATCGCGGAGATGCGGAGTTGTTTGGCCTACGGCTGAAAAGCGGTAAATTCTTCTATCAAGATGAGTGCATGAATCTTCATAACTTTGTAGAGGGAACTTGCAACGATGGAGAGATTTTGGCACACTACGATTAATTTCTAAGACACCCCGCTTCGGCGGGGATTTTCTATTTGGAGTTATTGTGAAAATTAAGATCTTTGCTATTATTTTGAGCGCATTTTTATCGCTGCCTGTTGTTGCAGCACCAAAACAAAAAGTATATCATACTTGCAAGCCCTCAGATACTAAGGAAAACATTCTGGCATGCAATATCTACAGGGAAGCTAGAGGGGATGGCACGATGGGTATGCTGGCATCTGGGTTTGCCACACTAAACAGGAAATCTCACCCCAAATACCCAGACACTATAAGAAAGATCGTCTACCAACCTAACCAGTTTTCGTGGACAAACCACGGCAAAACTTTTAAGGTGACAGAAAAAGATTCATGGGATCACGCTAAAAGTCTTGCAAAGATGCTTCTAAAGGTCTATAATAACAACCATGTTGCATACATGGCTATGGATATAACAGGTGGAGCAACACACTACCATACAACCAAAGTACGACCGAAATGGGCAAAAAAGATGCAGAGGACAGCTCAATTCGGGAACCATATCTACTACAAGGAGCGCAATAAATGATCGTAAACAGTAATGAAACTAAAGCGGTACTGACCGGGAATATGGAGGTCACCAGGGGCTCAATTTCTCTGAACAAAGAGACTTTTGGGCTAATCATTAAAGGGATTTACGAAGATAAGGTGCTGGCAAGCTGCCGTGAACCAATCTTCAATGCTGTGGACTCCCATGTTGAGTCTGGACGGGGTGATGTACCGATCATCATTCACTCTCCTACAGACCTTGAACCATACTTCTTTGTGCAGGACGTTGGATTGGGCATGTCAGAAGAGATGGTCCGTAACACTTTCATGAACCTCGGGGAGTCAACCAAGCGCAACAGCAACGCCCTGGTTGGCAATAAAGGTGTTGGTTCAAAGGCCCCGTTCAGCATGGTGGACACTTTCGATGTGATCAGTGTGCACAATGGGGTTGAAAGCACATATCTATTGTTCTTGGATCAGGGTATCCCAAACGTTACCAAGATCCGCGAGCGGAAGACCGAAGAGCACAATGGGGTAAAAGTTCAGTTCCATGTTAAGAAAGAGCATGTTCTGAAATATCGCACTGCTATTGCGTCATGCCTACGCTATGCAAAGTTTCCGTTTACCGTTACCGACCCTATGACCAGTAAGATGCTGGAAGGTGACAAGGTTGAGGCGCAGTATCACTACGAGAAGGATGGTTGGAAAATGACCATCCTGAAAGGTTATACCAGCTCTGATGAGAGCCGTGTGGTGATGGGACACCAACCTTACCGCTCTAAGTTCCTGGAAACATTGACAGACTACCCTGCAATCTGTGTGGAGATCCCTATCGGGGATTGCAATATTAACCCTGGGCGCGAATGGACCATAGAGGGTCACGACGATGGTGGATTCCAAGAGCGTCTGGAGGCTTTTGTCAAAGAGGGTATCCGTCTTCGTGGGGCAGAAGTTGTTGCGGAATTGGAAACAGCAAAAACATCCTCAGAAGCACGCGAAATGATGAAGAACAGCGGAGTGTTCGGGCACATCTTCGGTAAGAATTTTATGTGGGAACGATGGGAAGAGACAGGCCTAGGAAATTTGGGGGACTGTGAGATCTTCGCTGGCGGCTTAAATAAAGGCCGCATAGGTTACGCTTGTTACGGAAAGGTAGAATTCTTACGGGGAGTCTATTTAGTATTTAACGACGGAGACGGCAAATATAACCGAAATAAGTGTAACTACTTAAGCGAGATCACCGGACGCAACGTTTTCTATTGCCGGAACACGGATCTGGTGAAAGAGTTTAAAGAGGCGGCACACCATCCGTTCTTTGCAGATACGATCAAATTGTTATCAGAGCTCCCTCGCCGACCTGCGAAGAAAGGTGAAACAAAAACTCATTATGAGCCAGGCTATTGGGTTAAAAAACTTGAGGATGATGGTTACTTCCGTCGTGAGCGTATTACTAAGGCAGAGTTCAAGAAGATTAAGCACTGCATTCCTTATGAGGGCGATATCCAACGTGGAAGTTGTTGGCTGGGACAGCTGAGTAACATCTACCAGCAAAATTATGACCGTGTGCGTGCGGCACTCCAAATTCCTGAAGGTGAAGATCTGTACTTGGTATCAGAATCTCGTCTGCTTTGGACTGATCCTGATTGCCAGTATGTTACAGAGAAGAGTGTGGAACATTTGTTGAAAGAGGATGCTTGGAAATTCTTACTGACTCGCGCAGCAAATGAAACCTCATATGACAGCCTGTATAGACAATTAGGGAAAATTATCCCCATGCAAGATTTTGGAAATTATCGGCCACATTTCCACAAGTGGGAAGGTAACACCGCGTGGAAGCACAGTGAGCTAAATCATCGTGCCAAAATCTTAATCGCCAACCGAGTTAAGTGCGGGAAGGCCTATATTGCAAGATTGGAAAAGAAATATCCACTTTTGAAGCATGTGGGCTTGAAATATTGGGACACTCCTGCTATGATTGAATACCGTGAACTGATTGATACAAAGAATAACACCAACTAAGGAGACCAAGATGATTTTCATCTACGAACATTTCAAAACTCGTAAAGAAGCACGTGACCGCCGTGCAGAACTTGAGAAGAAGGGTTTCACATGTGCCATTGAGAAAGGTGATACAACCTGGACACTAGCAGTTGGTGCCCCAGAGCTGTTCGATCCTGACCGTGACAGCGTCTGCTACACCCGTGAGGATTTTGAAACCCGTGAAGAGGCCCGTTTATTTCGATATGGGCTGGAAGATAACGGTAAGTACGCCATGATCTTAGACTTAGGCGAAGGTTCCGTTAAACGTTGGGGCGTGGTATACCCACTGTGTGTTGTTCACGGTGTGGGGTTCACTGGTGTAGCAATCAAGTCAGAAGAACCTTTAGTAGAAGTCAAAGATCCGGTGCTGGAGGTGGTGAGCAGTGTGTCTCAGCAACAGACTCGAAGCATCGAGCCTTTGGTAGTTATTTGCGGAGAACTCCTCCAGATCACCTGCAACGAAGGCATTTTTGAAATTCGCCGCAGTGAAAGTGAGGAAGTTTACCAGAAAGTCTTTGACCATATCTCTGTTCAGGAATATGACGAGGCAATTGGTGAAATCCTTGTCTGGCTGGAACGCAAGAATGAGTTCACCACACTTGCAGACAACTTGATCATGAAAGATGGCAAGCTCTACTACTACGGCGTAGAGATGCGATCCACTATTGCAAAGAAAATTGAGAAAGACTATGCAGACGGAACATTGGATGACCGCTATGTGAAATTCCTCGTTCGACTGCTACGCAATCCATCTGCAAAATCTGTAAACATGCTCTACGATTTTATGCAGGCCAATGATATTCAGATTGCAGAAGATGGTCGAATCATTTGCTACAAAGGCGTTCAGTTTAACGGCAGCAAGTGGGTGGATTGGCACAGTGGTAAAGTCCCACAATACCAAGGTGCTTTTGTATCCATGCCTCGTAACTTTGTAGAGGATGATCCTGAAGCTGCGTGCTCCTATGGCTTACACTGCGCCAGCAAAGAGTATGCAAAGAGCTACGGCACTGTAATGACTGTTATGGTTGACCCTGCAGATGTGGTTAGTGTGCCATACCAACACAATAGCGCTAAGTGCCGTGCATGCCGCTATGAGATTGTGGTAGCTCCGGAAGCACGCAAGGACGGCGACCCGATTGAATACGTGGTTGACCGAGACGGTAACACTATCGACATTCTTTACGAGGAGGCGTAATGGAAAAAGGGCAGTATGATGTAGGCACAGATGCTGCCCTTGTTGCAATCATGAGCGGTGAGAATGTCTTCGTTTCAGGACCCGCAGGTTGTGGGAAGACGTACCTCATCAACATGATCCAGTCAATGTATGGAGACTCTTGCATAACGGTTGCCCCGACAGGGGTAGCCGCTTTAAACGTTAATGGAGCAACAGCACACCGAACCTTCGATCTTGCAGCAGGTGTGAGCATGGAGTCAGACTGGACCGCAATAAGGGCAAAAACAGCAAAGCCTTTGAAAAGCAAGGCATTTACCATCCTAATTATCGATGAAATCTCTATGATCCGTGCTGATAAGTTTATAGAGATGGATAGGAAACTCCGCTTCCTTCGAAAAAATGACAAACCTTTCGGAGGCATACAGGTCATATTGTTTGGCGATTTTTACCAGGCACCTCCTGTTGTCTCTTCTATGGAGAAGGAGGCCTACTTCAACTTCTACCACACAGACCTATGTTGCTATACCGAATCTTGGAAAGAGCTTGACCTTCACAACATAGCCCTAATAGACCAGTTCCGACAGGAGTCTATTCGATTTGCCACAATGCTCAACTGTGTTCGTGAGGGTCGTCGCATAAAAGAGGTTGTAGCAGAACTTAATGCTCGCTGTTACAAAGGCGGTGTACCAACAGACGCTCTCACAATTTGCGCCACCAACAAACAAGCAGAGGAAGTGAACAGAAGGTTCTATGATGCCATCAACGCCCCAGAGAAGGTATACACTGGTGAAATGAAGGGTAAGTTTCCCTCCACCCTGCCAGTGGAGCAGGAGATGAAGTTGAAAATTGGCATGAAAGTTATGATAACCGCCAACGATGTTGACCCGACGCACAAAGTACCTTATTATGTTAACGGAACACGTGCCACAATTGTTAAATTTAAGAACAAGGCGGTGGTGGTAGAGCTTGAAGATGGAACACAGGTTGACATAGAGCAGAGGTTGTGGGAGAATAACGAGTATAAGCCATCTCAGAGATACAACATTGCAGAAAGGAAGATGGAGAAGTTTATAGAGAGGGTAGTGATTGGGTCATACAAGCAACTTCCTCTGAAATCTGGGTACGCCGTAACATCTCATAAAAGTCAAGGACTTACGTTAGATTGTTACAACCTAGACCTTGGAAAGAACGGAGCTTTCTCTCCTGGTATGACGTATGTTGCTTTGAGTAGAGTTAAGACAATACAAGGAATAAACTTGTTGCGTCCACTAAGAGAGGTTGACATTATTGTTGACCCGCGAGTCGTAGAGTTTTACAATACAACATTCCCTGACTTAGACAAAATTGTCAGGAAAGATTTTGAAACCAGAGCAGAAGAGGGGGACGTATGAGTTTGTGGAGAAATATCGTTAACTACGTGTGTGGCAATCCAACCCCTGAAGAGAAGGATGTTGTGATTCACGATTTTACTAAAAGATCTCGTGAAAAAGATCTACTGCTAACAAAGGTGACTGATAAAGATCCCGCAGTAGGGGACTGGGCAGGTTTTGCATTTACATCGGACAAATACACCTTTAACAAAGGTGACTACCTTGTTGTGGATTTTAACGAAGACATTGAGGGTGCTGAACCTTACTATCAGACCCTTATTGTTGCAGGGTGTGTTGATCTCTCTGCAGGTATGCACAGTTTGATTCTTTTTGAGCTTGACTCTGAAGACCTTGAGTAGTAAGATGTGAGTCTAAAGGGGAGGCACTCCTCCCCACAAAAACTAAGGAAGCACTAAACGATGAAACGTTATAAACCATACACTTTTGAAATCGATTTCGAACTTGACGATATGTTTACTGTGGAGGCTCAGGCAGTTGTCCAGTTGCCAGACCCGGAGTGCCGTGATTCTGATGTTGACTATTACGGATTTAGACAAATTACCGATGTGCATGTTTACCACAACGGTGAAGAGGTGGACTTCTACAAATTGCCAAACGATATGCGCCACTCAATTTACAAACGTGCAGCCCGTGAACTAGATTCCTATCTGGATGCAGCGACGACAGCAGCTGCATTTGCCGAAGAAGTGGGAGGTTTCTGATGATTACAGGTGTGAAGATTATCCAATACCACTTAACTAAATTGGAAGATGCTGAAAAAGAGCTTGCAGAAGTTCTGAACAGTGGATATACTTTGCTATCATGCGCCTGCTCAGACACCTACGCTGTGTGGACACTTACCCGGAAGGAAGAGCCTGCATGGATCTTGGTGCCAAACCCTAAGATTATTAGTGAGGTGGATGACTACCCCCAGGACGGCCTGCCAGAAGGCTGGGAAGTATGGGAAGGTGGTGAAAACCCTGCACCAGGTAAGTGGGTAAAATACAAACTACGTAGTGGTGCACAGTACGCTGACTACTCTGATGACCTAGACTGGAGTCATTCTTCACCAGGATCATCTGCAAGTTCATATGATATCGTTGCTTTTCAGGAATAAGGAGAGAGCGCTATGTCAGATTTTATGTGGAAAGTAGGCTATGCCACTCCTGAAATGTGTGAGGCTTGCTTTGTGAAAATAGGCCGCGAGGATATCGACAAAGTGATCCTTAAGTTTCGTGATGTAGCTGTGATCGGCAACCGAGTGCTTAAGCACTTAAAGAATCTGAAGCTAACCAAAAAGAAGTTCTTCGGACTTTTCGAAGAGAAAGTTGATGCTTGGACCCATTGCATTCAGGAAGCGAAATCTCACTACAGTGCTATCGTTACTCCAGAACGGGTAGCTAAGATGGAAGGATTCATCAACAGCACAGAATTTGAGTGTCTGAAAGCTGCACTCGATAGTTATCCGAAATGCCTCAAGCACTTGGACAAGTATGTAGAAAAGGATGGGGAAATGTATCTCACCCTAGACGCATATTATGAGATGCAAGAAATTTTAAATTTAGATTTGACATTGGTATCCACCGAGTATACAATAGGTATCCGGGTTTAACACTAGGCCCTGCCCGAAAGGGTGGGGCTTTTTGCATTAGGAGACAGCAAATTGAAATTTATATACAAAGAACACTACCACAAAGGTGTTGTGTGGAGTCTATTTGACGGGTCTGGTGGTGCAGTCATTGACTGGGCAAAAGCTGGGTACCTGTGCCTGTGCTTTAATGCAGAAGGTGCTGATCACGGCAGTTATGCAGAGGTGATCACCGATCATCCCAACATTCACTATGTTGATTATTGGATTGACCCATGGTTCCCTCAGGAAACTTTTTGCATGTACCCAGCTCCAGACTTTATTCTTGCATTTCCTCCGTGCACGCATTTAGCGGTGTCAGGTGCTGCACATTTTAAGAAAAAGCTGGCTAAGGACCCCCTGATCCAAATTAATGCTGTAAAGGATGCTCGGGTTGCGGAAGAGCTGGGAGAGATTTACGATTGCCCGTGGCATGTAGAGAATCCTGTGGGTGTTATGTCCACACTGTGGCGCAAACCTGTCCCGCAAATAGTTGACGTGGTTAGCGGGTATTCCATGCAACACGCCAAGCTGGGTGGAAAGAGTGCAAGAACGAAGATGATTCGAAGCCTCACACCACGTGGCTGGGCAAAAGCCGTATTCTTAGCAAACGAGCCTGTAGTAAGGAGCAGAATTAATGGGAAGTAAATTTATGGCATCTGCATACAACCGTTTCGGCGAGCCAAACCCGAAAGCAACTAAGTATAAAAGTGGGGGAAGTGTGAAACGAGACTATCGTGATGAAAAAGAAGTTGAAACTGTAGAGACTGTTTTAGAAAATACTAAAATTGTCCCTGTCCCACAACAGAATATCGGTCTGATGGCTGCACAATATTTTGGTGTGCGATCAGCATTGTCCCAAGAAGACGGTGTGACAGTCACTGCAACATATTTCCCATATTACGACCGCTACGGAAATCTGTCCGGTTTCAAAAAGCGTGACTGGACTATTCCTAAAGAGCAAAGGGGCCATTTCTCCGTTGTTGGCATCGTAAAGGCCAACTCCCAGATGTTTGGTCAAAAGCTGTGTGCATCTTCCAACAACCGTAAGCAGATCAACGTTTGTGAGGGAGAAGGTGATGTTATTGCAGCATGGCAGGCTGCATATCAGATACAAGTAAAAGGGATTCTCACCAATGCTAAAGCCCCGGCAAAGGTGAAGCAGTGGGCTAAAGAGGTCCAGGACGGGATCGATGCAGTTATCAACGGCGGTGATCTGGCAGGAAAACCCTGCCTGCCTTTTGTTGGAATTAACTGTGGATGTGCAAACGCAGTAGATACTTTTGCAAACAATGAGAAGTTTATCCGTAGCTATGGAACAGTTGTGCTGGCAATGGATAACGATGCAGCTAACGAGGTAGAGAAGCAAAAACACGTCATTAAAGGTGTTGAGGCCACGCACAATATCGCAGCATTTTTAATGGCTGATAACGTTTACCACGTAGAATACCCTGGTGAAGTAAACGACCCTGACGGTGTAAAAGATATCCGAGACATGCTGAAGGCTAAAAAGCTGGAAGATATTGTCAACATGTTCCGGCATCCTGTTAAATATGTGCCTGATGCTGTGTCGGATTTAGAAGACTTCTCTATCGAGTCTTTGCGGAAAAAGACTTCCAACGGGGTAGATATCAGTGCAGAGTTCCCAAAACTGCAAAAAATGCTAAAAGGCTTGCACAAAGGGACACTTGTAATGCTTACAGGTCCATCAGGCGGCGGTAAAACAACCGTGGCTAAAAAACTGGAACACTGTATTGCAAGATACCTAATGGACCCGACATGCCAGAAGGCTGATGACTATGAAGAGGATGATCGTCTATGTATGATCCATCTTGAGGAGGACCCAGAGGAAGCAATTAACTCCTTGTATGCAAACCAGTTAGGGTTTGATGTTAAAGAGTTTGTTGAAGATCCTAGCCAGTTTTTAACTGATCAAGAACACGCAGAGATTCACCAATCATGGGCAAAAGCTGGAAAAATCAAAGTGTTCAAACATTTCGGATCTATTCCGGTGGACGAGTTGATTACCAAGCTTAAGCAAATGGTTTGCCTGTACCATTGCCGTTATATTGTGCTGGATCACCTGTCCATGGTAATTTCAGGGCTTAATGTTAAGGATGAGCGAAAAGAACTGGACATGGCTATGACTCAGCTGGCTGCGTTTTGTAAGCAGTTTAACGTGTTTATCTTGGTGATCGCTCACCTCAAACGTACAGAGATTGTGCCTCCTAAGGACAAGGATGGTAACCCGTTACCTTTCTGGTATCCTGTGCGAAAAGAGAATTTGCGAGGATCGGCGGGGCTTGAACAGTTGAGTTGGGTAGTCATAGGTGTCGAGGCCGAAGAAATGGTGGATCGTTCTCGTGGACGTGTCCGTCTGGTAGGTCTTAAAAACCGTCCAGCAAAAACTCTAGGTATTGCTGACACTTTGGTTATGGACCCGCACACAGGTAAGTTCCATGATGCCAGTAATTGGTACTGGGACAAAGAAATGCAAATGTTTACAGACGGAGAAGGTGGGGAGGTTGTTTGGAGACCTCAGGCTATGTTTGAGGATCAGGAGCATGCAGTTGTAGAAACACCTATGGGCAAGGTTGTGGCTGATAAGGTTGTAACTCCTACTGTTAAGTCTGTTGACACGCAGGAAGACCTCCAGTACGATGATCCATCCTCTGACCCGGTCCCCGGTTTTGAGGATGATGAAACGCCTTTTTAATGTTTAACAAAGAGTGGGAGGGGTAGTACAACCGCCTCCCCTTTAAGGAGAACACTTCATGAACGAGTTCAGAGATCACTGTGTAGCCAATCACTTGTGGTCAGAGATATTGGAGTATGACGGTCAAAATCTTTTTTGGAAGATAGACATTCTGGCAGGTAGCGGTGTAGGATATGTTAAAACTTCAGCAGGCTCTAGAGCTGACAAGGGGCAAGATGCTGATGGCAGGCCTGTGGTCAGTCTAGGAAAGCATTGCACTAAAGGTGCCCACGTCATAATTTGGGAAATGTTTAACGGTCCTGTACCGGAAGGGTATGAGGTTGACCACATCAAGGAGATAAGAGAAACAGGTGGTGTGGCTGATAACAGTATTCAAAATTTGCAACTGCTCGAGCCTACAGATAACAAAAAGAAAAGTTGCAAGATACCTCGTAGTAACAACAAGTCTGGTAGGGTCGGGGTGCACTATTCTGAAGAAAGAGAGGCATGGATAGCTCAAGGCACAGATTCTGCAGGTGAAAGAGTCTGGCTAGGCCAGTACAGAACTTTTGAAGAGGCAGAGTGGGCAAGAAAGTTCTTCGAAGATAATGGTTTTTCGCACAAGAGTGGAAGAGCCGTGCAGTATAATAACACCAGCGGTTGCTCAGGGGTGAATTGGGATAAAACCCATGAAAGATGGGTAGCCAGAATTTATGTAGATGGTAAAAGGAAATGCCTTGGGTATTTCAAGAACAGAGAAGATGCAATAGCTGCAAGAAAGAGTGCTGAGAAGAAACAGGAGGAGACAGTATGAGTAATTGGTGCTTCGACTTGGAGGCCTCCGGGCTTTTGGAAGACCCAGATCTTTATTATCACTGCGGTCTGTTTAAAGAGCTGAATAAGAACCGTTTTATGCTGTTCCTTCCTCTAAATGACCGCACACACTACTCCGAGGAGGATATAGAGAAGGCTAAGAACTTTATTCTGGCAAAGAAAACTCTTTATAAAGATTTTGAAGTTCGCATAGCAGATTTTTCGGAGTTGGAAGGTTGGCTTACAGGCAATTCCGACTGGTCACCAACAGCTTTGAACTGCCATAACTGCTACAGTTATGACTTTATGCTAATGGAAAGATTGTCCGGTATTCATTTTGATATGTTCCGTGATCCTAAATGCATGGGGACTATCAACGACCACCAGGTTAACCTGTTTGATACGTTGGCGATGAGCCGAATCTTGTGGCCTGATCGCCCTTTACCAAAAGGTTGTCCGGACTCTGTATTCAACCCGGTTACTAAGAAAATGCAGCCTGTTGGTCCTCACGGCCTTATGGCATGGGGCTACGCCCTTGGTAACCAGAAAGTTCAAATTGATGACTGGCGTGATCTTCCGTTGTGGAAGTATGTGGATCGTGTATTCGAGGACGTTATCATCCAAGAGCTGCTCTGGAAAGAGCTGGTAGCGGAATCAAAAGGTGTATTCTACGGCAAATCTGACATGCAGAACTTTATGTACGATCCTGCCAAAGAGAAGCCGAAAGGGTTCAAGAAGATCACCTGGAAGAACGCATTACGCCGAGGCATGCTGCAGCACTTCCTGATGGAGCTGCAGGCCCGTCAGGGTGTGTATTTCGACATAGATGGAGCTATTGCTTTACGTGACCGTTGCGATGCGTGGATGAAAGAGATCGCTGATCGTGTTGAACCTCAACTTCCTTTAAAAGAGTTGTCAATGTCTCAGCGGCCCAAGTTCCCTGAAAAGCCGTTTAACCAAGATGGGACAATCTCCAATAATGGTTGGAAATGGTTAAAAGATAAGCTTGGCTATCCTGTGGACATGAGCGCTTTAGAGTTCAAAGCCCCGCCTAAGCGAGCATTTACCTCCACAGGGGATGTCAGTAAGATGGGGATAAAGTGGTGTGAAGAGATGGGCTGCAAAGACCCAGATAAGATGGCTGATTTCTTGAGAGGCTATATTAAGGGCACCTCCACACCACAACCTTTACCTAAAGAGCTAATGGATCAGGCAATAAGTGATCTACAGCAGAAGCGAATGCCGGACTGCAAGATACCTATGAAAATCAGCAATCAGGACGACATTAAGAGATACCTGATCAGTGCTGGTTGGCTTCCGACAATGTGGAGAACTAAGGATGTAACTAAAGACAGCAAGAAGAAAGCTCTACCTGATGCAGATGTTGATGCACGAGTGTATGCATATATGGACGAGCTTTTAGAGTCAGAGTATTGTGACCTAATTATCAACTTCTGGAACAAAACTGATGCTAAGTTCCAGACAACCGTGCACAAGTTCCGAAGCTTTCCTAACTCTGAAAGGATTAAAAAGGAAGTATTCGGGAAAATACGTAGAAAAGCTAGGACACTTATTACTTCTCCGCAGCTGAAAGATACGTTTGGACACCTATGCCCGAATCTTGAAAAATTGAACGGGGAGATGGCTAAAGATATCGTCTTGTGGTTATCATTGCGAAACCGCAGATCGGTCCTTGATCCAATCAAGGAGGATAAGGTTGATACTGGTCTTCTTAATCACCCACGTTTGAAGATTGACCATAAGCTTCCGGCTAAAAGCTCTGGATTAACAAACACTTCCAGACAGAAACACAGTATTTGTGCAAACATGCCTAAACCATCTCCTAAAGTGGTTATGGGTAAAGAGATGCGCAGTCTGTGGGGTGTTCCTCCAGGATACTTTGAGATCGGTATTGACGGGTCCAACTTAGAGCAGCTTATCGGGGCTTGGGGTGCCTTTGAGTTCGACAACGGCTTGTATTATGATGTTGTAAGTAACGGGGACGCACACCAAAACAATGCTGAGGCATATACAAAAGTAGCAGGCAGAGAGGTGTCTCGTAACGACGGTAAACCTATCACGTATGGGGTTATGTATGGGGCACAAAAAGACAAAGTTGCAGACATGCTGGATATCTCCCCAGAGTTGGGACAAAGGGTAATCGATGCACTTTGGGATGCCAACCCCGGTCTTAAGGGGCGTAAAGAAGATCTGGAGAAATTCTGGGAAGCAACGGGTAAGAAGTTTATCTACTCTTTTGATGGTCATGCTATCTGGACCCGATCTAAACACTCTTTACTTAATGCATACCAACAGAATGGTGGTGCATCGTTGTGTGACTTAGTTGGGATACTCATGCACCACCAAATGGTGAAGCGCGGGTGGTACGATGAAGGTGTTCGTCGTATTATTTATTACCATGACGAATATCAGCTTCAAGTCCCTGACACACCTAAGTATAAGACTGTGTACACCTTCGACACAATTGAAGAACTGGAAGCATTTAAGGCAGAGCAGGAGGCCAAACTTCATGTGTTCGACGGTCATAAGTACAAAAAGGCACGCAAGGATGAGGACGGAAACGAAGTGGTTGACAGAGACGGAAACACGGTGTACGATCCTATCCTGAACGATGACGGAAAGCTTGAACTTATCTGGAGCCCTGTGGGTGAAATGGTGGTGCATTGCTTCTGGCAAGCTTCTAAAATGATGGGAGTCCCGTTCCAGATCACAGGTGAATACTTGTGCGGTCGTAATTGGGGTGATTGTCACTAATGTAAACTATCAACACATGGAAGTGTTGTTGAGCAAAGAGGAGACTTTTATGGTAGTAGAACCAACAAAAACATTTACATCCATGACTATTCCTGTTATTATGCAGGTGGAGTGTGTTCAGGTATCTCAAGTGTGGCCTGGCACCAAAATCCCGACAGGGCCTGATTTCTTTCAGGTTGGCAAAGTGTACAATGTCTGGAAGGCACCAGATTGTTACCCTTTCATCAAAGATGACCGTGGGATGCTGTGGTATCTTGGAAATGATTTGACACTGCACCTTGGGAATGCTATTATTGCAGTATTCAGACTTAACAAGAAGGAGACTGATCAATGACGACTTTGGTTAAAGCTACCTTTGTAGAAGAAAAGATGACAGACCTGTCATTCTTTAAAGAAGGAAAGACCTACGAGGTTTATTACGATAAAGCTCGTGCAAATAAAATGATTAAAGACGAGGAAGGGGTTGCCTGGCTTATCTCCCATCTGGCAAACGGTGAGTATCATATCTACGGAACCACCCTGCTTGCCAAGTTTGTAGCTGTTGAAGAGGACCTATGAAAGTAAAGTATCTGGCTGAGGGTATGAGTAGGTATTTCACCCTTGGTGAAGAATATTGGCCATTTACAAGCAACGGCGATGTCTACGTGAAAGATAATTTCGGCACGCCATGGTTTTTGCACTCTAACGGGTTAGGGTATTCTATTTATCGCAGTGCAATGAGCGACACAACCCTTGCAGAGTTTGTATAGAGGAGGTAGAATGTTAGTAAAAGGTACTCACACAGTCAAACAGCGTATTGAAGTTGAGATTGATGATTGTGAGCTGAAGCATATTCTACGGTCATGCTCCAACGTTTTGCTCCTTGGTATTCTCCAGGAGCGAGCGGAGAACGAGTTCTTAAATGCATTGGCAGGCCGCCCTGGTGACTTCTGTGTGCGTAAGCGTGGTGACAACAAGTCATGGCTGTGGGAGATAGACGCAGAATGGGATTACCACAAAAATGAGGGTATAGATGAGCCTATTCGTGAATTGACAGACAAAGAGATTCAGATGTACAATGAAGTTTGTCATTGGGCAAGACGTCAACAAATTTACCTCGACCCTGTGTGGATGATTGAAAATAGCCATTGACAAGAAGTAAGATTAGATATAAGATGCTTCACACAAACAGAGCGTTGATTTTTAAATAACTAAGGAGACTGCCAAGATGAAAATTACTTTGAAGCCAGAATGCGTTGCAAATGACCGAGCTTTTAAAGATTGCACAGTCGGTGCAATTTATGAAGCGGAGTTTTGTGAGAACCCTCTGGTAAAAGCCCTTCTGGAAGAAGGGGCCCCTTTATCACAAGAAGAGATTGATGAGCTGGAAAACTCAGCACAGTGCCTTACCTTTAAAGATGACGAAGGAGATTCTGTCTGGTGCACTGTTAATGAAGTAGTTTTTGTAAAACCTGAACATTAATACTTGACAACAGTGATGGGGCCTAATATAATGGCCCTATCGAAACGAAAGGGGACCACAGCAATGACCAAACAATATCAACGAATTAAAGCCAAGGTTAAGCCAGACTATCTGGAAAAGGACTCTGCTTTTCGGGACTGCACAGCCGACAAAGTTTACACAGGGGCTGTCCTGTTGAACGATAAACTTGAAGTAGATGTGCTGGGTAAAGAGGCCGTTATCGAGGATGACAACGGTGACTGTGTTTTCTGCACCACACGGGAGCTAGAAGTCTTAGAATACTTCGGTGAAATCTTCAACTCCTTAGACGACGAGGAAGCGTGATGAAAAATATTTGGGATATTGATATCTTTGAAGCCTCTAAGCTTGACGGTGCTGATGGAGTGATTATGGTGTCTGACGGCAAGGCAACACTAACTTCCGGAGATATCATCTATGCCTTGGACGAGCTGGCGCTTCTGAAATCTACCGGTAACACTTTGGAGGAGCGTCTTCAAGGCTTCGCTTTCAAAGAAGGTACAAATACCGCCATGATGTGCACCACACGGACAGTTCAGGTTGGTAACGGTGTCTATATGATCATTGCGGTGTGTCCTAAATTCAGCAACGTCAACAAAGATGATGCTGACGCTGTCAACGATGTGGTTGTTCTCTTCGTGGGTGACGCTATGGCAGATCTGATGAATGCAGGAGAAGCAGCAAATGAAGACTGAAAACATCACCCCCGCAGGGTTCTTAAAAGTATACCGTGAACTGCTATATACTACAGAGGACAGCGTTCTAGAGTATCCAGAATATCTTTTGCTGTATAAGTATCTGCAGGAGGCTGGTGAAAATCTGCCAGTTAGTGCAGAAGGTGGTCCGAACTGGATATACAGCGCATGGAGAAAGGTTGACATTCTCCCAGACCCAGGTAAAGATATGGTAGTTTGGCAGCTTATCAACAACATCGGGATTCCAATCTTTGATGAAGCTGTTAAAATCTATTTTGAACTTGACGATTAATATCAGGAGACCTTAAGATGACTGAAGTAGTTGCTCGCGCAGGACAGAAAGTACGTTGTGTTGAAGTAGGTTTTGGTGGCAAAGGGTGTCAAAACTTGACTCAAGGTAAGGAATACGCTGTTATTTCTGGTGGTGGCGACGAAAGTATTGTGTTCGAGGGCCACATCCTGGATGCTGAAAACTTTGAAATCTTTGACGACGATGGGGATCCGATCACCTGCCTGCTGGACGGGAATTGGGGAACTTTTGAAGTGATTGGCTAACAAATACCTATTGTAATTTGCAGAAGGGGATGCTAAAATAGTGTCTCCTTTTATGTTGTTCAAATAAAATCGGAGATTCCATAATGGAACAAATGAACGATCAAACGTCGGTTGCGATGAACGAGCAAGAACAACCTCAAGAATTTTTCTTAGGGTTAAGTAAAGATCAAGTGTCTCTTCTGCTAGTGCTTTCTTCTTTCATGGGAAGACTTCAGGAGCTTACACAACAGCCAGAGGCTGAACAATTATTCCAGGCTCTGCGTGAAGAAGAAAAATATCGTCGTTTGGACTATGCCTTAGGTTGGGTAGCTCAACAACGAGATATGCTGATGGCCCTCTCTGGGACCACAAGTTTTGCAATGGGCCTGTTGGCTCAAGTTCAGGACAAATTAATTCAAGCAGGGTTTGCACACACGGCAAACACTAACGAAGAACAAGGAGACAAATAATGAGCGTTATTCAACAATTCGCTAACCCGATGAATCCGCGTGAAACTGTTTTACTGGCTCACGGCATGATTAAACGTGTCAGCATCAAGCCTATCAAGGGTGCTGATCCTACAACAGGTATTAAAACCACTGTGTGGCAAGGTAAGAAAATTGAATCCAGCCACACCATCTCTTTACTGATTTCTGAACTGGATTCCTCTGATAACCTGCTTCAAGGTGGTGAAGAAGTTTGGATCAGTATGGGTGATAAGCTGCTTAAACCTGGTCATCAAGACTCTGTCTCTGTTAAAATTGATGACAAGTGGGAAACCGTAACGCCGGGATGGATCGTAAATATCCCTTTGAAGGCAAACGAGCATAAAGGTAAGACCTATTACAAAGGCTCACTGGCTAAGATGGTCAAGCTGGGTGCAGGAGAGGCTCCAGCAGCGACTCAGCAGCAAAAACAGCAACAAGGTGCACAATCACAAGGCCAGAAGCAGAAACCTCAGCAGAATGCCAATCAGGACGTTTTACGCATCTATGGTGATGTGACTCAGATTGTTGGCAACGTGGTTACTGTTAATGACCACAAGATTGGCGAAGGTGCTATGGTTGTCACTGATGAGCAGCTTAAAGACCTGGTGGTAGGTGGTCGTGTTGCAGCCATTGTTGACAAAGACACCGGAAACATTATCAGTGGTTTCAAAGCCTACCCACCTAAGGAAGAGAACGGCACTCAAGGCTCTGGTGGCAAGCGTAAATCCTCTTACGACCCTATCGGTGTGGAAACGGGGCATAGCATCAATGCGTTGCAGATCATCCTGGATCGCGGGTTTAAGGTAGACGACCCACTGGGCGTGGCTAAAACACTGCACGTAGTCACCATTGAGCTTAAGAAAGAGTATGCTCAAGCCACCAACCGAACTGAAGATGAAGTAGGTGCCAGTGTCGGTAATGCGGTGTTGAACGCTTGTCGCCGTATTGACAAGAAAACGAAAGTTGATGATTTTGCAGCGGCAATTACTGCAGAAGCAAAAGATGTCTTGACTAATCTGGCTGAGCCGTTGTACGATTGGATCAAGAACGGTGCTGGGTCAACTGACCATCAAGAACCTCAGGCTGCCAAACAGGAAGCAGCTCCACAGCAAAACACTGTAGACGCTCCTCCTGTAAATGATGAGGAAGATGACCCAATGGATCAGAATCCAGCACAGTACGCCTTTGATGATGACATCCCTTTTTAACAATTAGTTAACATAGCCCTGCCCGAAAGGGTGGGGCATTTTTGTACAAGGAGATCTGAAAAATGACATTAGAAGATATCATTGTTAAACCTGAGAACTATGACCAATACAACCTGTCAACTCAATCTGTAGACCTCGGATGCGCCACAGTCAGTGCATGGCTGGTTAACGGAAAAGAGCTTGACGAGTGCCTGGAAGCACACATGTCGGTGAATAAATTTCTTGATGAAAATACCCACTGGCTAGAGGGTGCAGGAGTATATGCTTCATGGTTGGAGAGTATGGGATTCGACTACCAATCTGAAGAGGGGTGGTGGAGCTATTTAGCTATCTGCCCAGAGACGCTGCAATGCTTCATGAAATACTCTGAAGATTTGGAGTACCGGGCGGTGGTTGATAGTGCTATTGCCCGTTATAGCCGTAAACCTTTTTCCCACGACATTAAAACTGTGGAAGAATTTGTTGAAGTTTTCTGTTGACACAGGTTGAAAGGCGTGCAATTATAACTTCATATAACGGGAGGACGCGATGAACGAAGAAAACTGGGATGTATAACTAACAGGAGGCCACTGCCCATGATTTATCGAATCCGTGTAAGAGAAGATGCACCAGGCTGTTACTTTGACTGGCGTGGGTGGTGGTTTCTCCACCCGATGGATGGACTCACAGATAGAATGCTGGATGCTGCCCTTTATACAGATACCGACATAGAATATAATCTCTATCTGAAGGACGGTATAGATAACGGTCTATTTGAAGCAATTCCTGTGTAAGAGACTGTGATAGCCATGTTTTATGATCTTCCTGTAGCACCACCACCTGTTGAACCCGGAGAACTAAGATGACCTATGAAATGCCAAAACTGATTCGTGACGATGCCCAAAACGCCCACACCTTTATCATGGGCAAACGCATGGATATTATTTGTCATAAAGATTTCTGGGAAGGAAGTTACTTCACAGAGTATTTTGGTAAACTGGACAATGGTCTGCTGATCCAGTTCTACACCGATGCGGAAAACAACATTCACTGGGAGTTCGAAACTGAAGATATCCATAAACTTTTCACCTTCCTCGGTATTAAGGTTGAGGCCAAGTTTGAAGAAGGTGAGTGCGACGATTGTGGATTCTATGAGGTAACAGATTTCTATCTCCCGAGTGGTGAGAACCTTTACTATGAAAGCCACTTCGGTAACTCCAATATGCCACAGTGCTGGACTGAGTTTTTTGAAATTGCGGAAGAGGAGCTGGCATACCGTGATTATTGATACTGTAGAGGGGGATTTAATCTCCCTTTTTAAGAGCGGTGCTGGTCACCTGATCCACGGTTGCAACTGCTTCCACACAATGGGCAAGGGGATAGCAAAACAGATCGCCCGTGAGTTCCCTCAAGCACTGGCAGCTGACAAAGAGACCAGACATGGTTGCCTAAGTAAACTGGGCGCGTTCTCAAGATGGGAGCACTTATCTCCGATAGGTATTGTCTACGGAATAAATCTGTATACTCAGTTCTACCCAGGGCCTAATGCTGAATATTTCTCAATCCTGAAAGGCTTTGAGCGAGTCAATGAGGTATTCGAGGGATCGACTTTACCATTCTACATCCCTAAGATCGGGTGCGGCATAGGCGGTTTGAAGTGGGAACACGTAGAGGACGTTATTAACCTTGCCACTTTCGACATAGATATTGTCGTGGTGGAGTACAAAAAGTGTTGACGACAATCTTCTGAGGTGATATAGTTTCCACAACAACTAAGAGAGGAGAGCACTGTGGAGACTAAAATCTTAATTCTTGCTGTGGTAGATACAACCGAAGGAGCTATATTCGAATCTGCAGGAGGGTATTTCTACCTACCATACGGAAAAAGAACTTCCGAGCCAAGTAAAGATTCAATCCTCAAAGTGTTCCCGTGTGCTTTCTGGCTGGAGATTTTGGTATAAGATTGCAGAGGATTTGGGAGAGAATTATGAGAAACAAGAAAGAACTTTACTCTGGTGAGTGGATCAACGATCAACAGGTGGGAGAGGTAACCTGCTTCCGATGTTTTACCAGGTACAATCTTAAAACTGCACCAAAAAGTGTTCCAAAGACTGACGGTTATTACATAAAAGAACCTCATTGCCCAAAATGTAAATGCCGATTGTACTGGAGCAATCTGTAAGAGGTTGACATCTGAAAACTGCAGTGTATAATATACGCATAAACTAACAGAGAGCGATGTATTATGGTAATTTTTAACCGGGATGGTATCATAGTTAGACAGCACCCGTTCCTTGAATACTATCAAATTGAGCAATGGTGCTACGGGGATTGCAGTCACTCCTATGGACAAAGTTGGGGGGTATCGCACAGTTTTTGAATCAACAGATCTTGACAAAGTAAGACAGAAAGTTTTAGAACTTCTTAACAACAAGTGAGTATCGTGCCATGGTAACATTGGAAAGACGTAAAGCTATCGCCGCCACACTGGCAGACATCTTTTGGGATTGCAACTTAAAAGATACCCGAAATTGTGGCGCATCTGTAGATGTATTATTCCCACGGCCCACCATTGTTGCAATGGGCAACCTGCTCGATGTGGTATATGGAGCATGGGACAAGGAAGGTGGATTCTATATCTGGCAACCTGACTACGGGACCTGGAAAGAGGTTAGTGGTTCTGCGGACTTCACTCCTGCAGAGGCTAAAATGGATGGCTGGAAAATCTATGTCGGTAACGACATGGAACTGAAAGGCGAAATTGTTTACTGGTTACCTTAAGAAAGTGCAGGAGATAAAGTATGAACAAAGGGTGGACATTTGTAGACGGCGTTAAAAACATGCCTCTAGGAAAGTATATTGTAGCCATGGCAGATGAGAATGGCAAGGTGGATTTCGGAGTTTGCGAGGTTGTTCTTGCAGGATCTGGTGACTATGCTCACAAAACTGGGATAATTAACGGTCATTTCTACTTTGATTACAACCCTGTTGTGGCGTATATGGCTATGCCAGAGTTAGAGCTCCCAAAGGAGGGTGCAGATGTTTAAGCTTAAATCTGCATGGAACATCGCTGTGGGGGACGAGATCCGTATCCCAGGTGGAAAGACCATTATGAAGATATCTCGTATCGAGTACGAAGGTGATCGTGTATTTCATATCTTTGCAGAAGATGGTCGAGAAATTTATATACAGGCAGGCTCTCACATCTATATCTGTAAGAAAGGGGACGACAAATGACAGAGATCATCGTTTCAACTGCAGGGTATGTATTCCTGACAATCATTGCGTTGGCTATTCTGGTGGCGGTGTATGGATTTGTTATCCTGCCTATTCTTGAGACATTTAGTTTGTGTCGGTGTTGGAGAAAAGCTTACGGACCACAACCGTGGAAAGACTGGTTCCATTTGGTGCGTATAGCGTTCTCTTATGCCTATGACCACTCTAGCAGTGCATGCGTAACTGGGTACCATGCCTACAACTGGAACTGGGAAGGGCTGGGGAGATGGACTGTTACAAAAACTATACCCTTACGGTTGTACAAAGGAAAGAACACACTGGGAGCCTGATATTTTAAGTTATCAGGTTGCCAGAGATCAGGAGGATTTCTAAAATGGATTTCCTCCTTTTGATATTTTACCTGCCAGGATATTTTAAAATCCTTAGAAAATCAGAAAATGGATCGAAAACTAAAATGGATTTTTCAGGGCAGGCACGACGAGATGAACCACTCATCCTGTCGTTTGCACCATATTCCAGACCACCATTACAGATTTCCCGCACATGCTTACATCCTTCTACTGGAACTTCCTCCGCTTGCCCTTGACCTTTTATGGTAATAATCCAACCACTATCTTGAAGTTGCGATGCAGCTTTTCAGGTACTCGATCTGTTTTTCGTTTCAAAGATTGAATTTTCTGAAAATTTTTCTCGATAAATTTCTCAGTACTCGATCTGTTTTTCGTTTTCTGAATCGGATTTTCTGGAAATCGTTCCGGCTCTCGACCTGAAATTTTTGGGGACGAAATCGATTTTTCGTTTTCAGAAATGGATTTTTAAAATTTCTATATGGGAATATTTTATGGGATACTGTTTTATAGGAAATTGTTACGGAGGGTAATTAGCGTGCTAATTAAATTTATGAAATGCGAGGAGTTCTCATTTAGAATTTTGAATGATAATCATTCTCGTTTGCAGAATAACGGGCACCCCCGGTGATTGTCTCCCGGCCCCTGTTGCCCCGGCTTGTTATTATAGTATCACACAGGACAAAGAAAGCAAGGACTTTTTGCATAAATTTTTAGACGATAATGATAATCGTTCTCATTTCATGCAGCGCCCATCCCCGGTGGTTGTCTCCCCCGTCACCGGTGCCTGCCGTCCTTTCGATATGTATATTGTGCCACCTGGCGGGGCCGCTGTCAACACTTTTCAAAAAATTTTTCTAACCTGATGCGCTAACCGTTGCAACCTGGCGGGGCCAGCCTGGCAGGTCCGCGTTATAAAGTAAACAGCTACGGAAGAGGTACAAAAATGAAAGGTAATGCTACTCGCCTGGAAAATGTAGTAATTGATGATACGGAAGCTATCGCCCTGGTCGAGAAGGTTGAAACGGAAGCGCGGGAACATAAAGAAGAGTACGAAAAAATGGTAGTTAACCTGGCGGGGGCGATTCTATCATAAAAATAATTTAAAATAATCGTTGACAGCTCGGACAGCTATTGTTATTCTTATCCTCGCAAGGTGAACAACACCACACCAATTAACAGAGAGGATAAAAATCATGAACGCCTACGGAATTAAAGTACGTCGCAACACCCGCCAGGTGGTCACCGATCAAATGGTTTGCCGGGTGGATGTAACCATCAACAACGGGCAAGGCCTTTATAAATTTCGTCGCGGTCATAGCTATACCCTGCAGCAGCTTAATCGTTGCGCCCTGACAAAAGGTCAGATCAACCACTGGTTTAATAAAAAATAAATATTGACATGTAGTCTGAAACAAAATATACTGAAAGCACAAAAGACACTAAGAGGATAAAATCATGAAAACCACAACCTTTAATTTTGACAATGCTAACTTCTCTTTTTCTGATGTTAAAAGCTGCCGCCGTGATCGCGGATTCTACAAGGCCTATAATCTGGTTGTCTTGGACGATGATAATAATTTGCACGAAGTAGCGGAGATCCGGTACTATGCCGCCGCCAGCGGTAACACTCACTACTGTGTATTTTGGATTCACGACAACAAGAACAATAAGTACGGTTATACTGGCGGCAAGGCGAGCGGTCACGGTTATGATAAAGCCAACGCTGCACTTGAAAGCGCATTAAGTGCCATGGGAATCACTGCCGACGGCTGGATCTATGAAGAAGAGTTTTTGGCGGCACTTGCTAACCGCTTGGGCTATAAAAAGCACATTGTAACGTGCGCCCACGAATAAAAAAAAAAAAATTATTGACACGCAGCAAAATTA